>Ga0302325_10002931_pt1 | contig 40884 bp, 33 predicted proteins | sample Palsa_T0_2_FD_201948 | JGI IMG/M metagenome (GOLD analysis project Ga0302325, IMG submission 201948) | Peat permafrost microbial communities from Stordalen Mire near Abisko, Sweden - Palsa_T0_2 | ecosystem: Environmental > Terrestrial > Soil > Palsa > Peat permafrost | place: Sweden: Abisko...
CTTACGAAGACGTGGTGGGTCCAAGCCGAGGCGCTCAACGCGTTGTTAGTCATGCACGAGCGATTCGGTGCCGGCGATCTTCGGTATTGGACCGCGCTGAAACGAACGTGGCACTACGTGCGTCGCCGTCAAATTGATCCAAAGCACGGCGGCTGGCACGAGGCGGTCTGGGCGGACAACCGGCCGATCATCGGTCGCAAGGGACACAACTGGAAGGACCCCTATCACAGCGGCCGGGCGCTCATGAACATATCGAAGACTCTGCACCGCCTCGCGAACGAAAGCGGAGCAGCGGACCCCAACGAATAGGCGACGGGCTCACCTGAATCAGCGAGAGTACCGAGCATACCTCAATCGGGTCGATCAGGGCCGCCTGCAAGACGGCGATCGCCTCTTTCTCGAGGGCAAGGTCGCCGACGCGATTCAATGGTTCGTGAATAGCATGCAAGAGCCCAACTCGGAGATGAAGGCCGCGGCGAAGGCGATTGCGGCCGGCGACGAAGACGGTGCGATTGCCGCGCTCGAGCGTCCGTCGGACGATGACCACGTGTATCAGGAGTTCGAACTCGAATTCAACCCCGGCACGAAGCACCTCATGCTCGGCGACCTCTACGAGCAGAAGCGCCGCTGAAAGGAAGCGTTCACGGCGTGGGCGTTTGCCGCCGAAAAGGGGCTACCCGATGCCAAGGGCTACAAACCCGGTACCTTACAACTTCTCGGGTACCGAGATGATCTACTACTACCGCGCGCACATACCGCTGAGCTAGCGATTTCGCAATAAGCAGCGAGCGCCACGTAGAGACGGCGGAGGTAGCTGGGAAAAAGTTGTGCCATCGTCGGCTCTGTTCGCAGCCGGCGGCTCCGCCAGACTAGCAGGTGCGAGCGTATCGGTTTAGAAGCCGCGTTGCGCGGGCAAGTGTCTCTGCAGTCACCCTTGCTGTGTGGCACTTATCTGTTTGCCATTTTCCCGGCGAAGTTCAGCGCGTGCACCGATTCACGCGTCTGTTATTTTGGGTCCCACACAGGAAACAATCGATGCAACCGTCGCCCAGAATCACGCTCCGGACGATCATGTCTCCGACGCTGTTGCTTGTCGCACTCGCGGCCTGCAGCGGCGGCGGCACCTCCACGGTCCTCGCCCCCAATGGCGACGCCCAGGCTTCGCAGAGTGCACCCCCGGCGCCGACGGGGAGTCCGGTCGCAACACGCGGGCCGGCCACCGTCCCAACAGCCGTCCCGACATCCGTCCCAACGCCGGTGCCGACACCGACGCCACCGCTGCCGACGCCCGTGCCAACACCGAAGCCAACGGCAACACCAACGCCAGGGCCCCCGCTTTACGATCCTTCCGCGGACAGCTTTCCGAACTTCCGGTCGAGCGAATTCTTTCAAAGGCTGCCGACCAACCCCACTGTCAATGTGAAAACTTCGACCTGGCTCTCGAGTCTTGGCACGATTAGCCTGGGGCAATTGCAGTTTGCCGCGAATCCCTCGGGCGTCGCGCGCGATTTTGGCACTCCTGTCTATGAGACGGCCGTCGGCCCGAGGGCGATGGCGGTCAAGGTTCACTGCACCGAGCCCTGGGGAACCTGCGCCGTCGAAGGCAAGACCGTCTACGTCGAGTCCAGCGAACAGCCGGAAGACGGTGGCACGAATGGTGAAGATTCGCACTTCGCGATCGTCGATAACACTACTGGAGACGAATACGATTTTTGGGGCACGCGCTGGCCACCCAGCAATGGCGTGCTCACGATCGAGTGGGGGGGCAGCTGCAAACTGTCGGGCCCGGGGTACGGGGGGTGCGGGGGGTCGGCCAGCGGGACCGCGCTATCGCTCGGCATCATTCGCGCGAAAGATCTCGTCGCCGCGGTCCAAAGCGGAGGAACCCTGCCGTACGCGCTTTCGACCGGCGTAAAGTGTGCGGATGGCTATGTCGCCCCGATGACGAGCAGCGACGAGTATACCCCCGGCTGCCCGCCTGAGGGGGCGCGCGCTTACCTCGCGCTACACGATTCGGATGTCAACGCAAGCGGCGCTTCCGATATCGTCAAGGCGATCCTACGTACCATCGACGAGGACCACTATGGCATGTTCATCACCGACAGTGGTTCGGGGGATGGCTTTTCGTTCATCACCGAGAGCGACGTAACGTACACGGCGTTTGGTTTGCCGGGGCCGTTGGTCAACACGCTGGTGCCGCTCGCGCAGTCCGAGGGTATACCAGGTAGCAGCGCGGCCTACGAAGCTGTGTGGTACTTACACCTTCCGGCGACGGGCATCAATCTCTCGAGCGAGATAAGGTTTCTTTAAGGACCGCGCGGACACGACAGTCCCGCTCCGAAGGCTGTGGCCTTGCATTCGGCCAAGTTGCCGGCAATGGGAACCTTCCAAGCCGCGTCGGTGGCAACGTTCAGATTGGGCCTAGCCTGCGCGATCGCAGCCTTGATTGCGAACCCGCCGCAGCCCGCTGCTGCGGCGCAATACTGCGGTGCGGCAGACCTGGCCGCGATCGCAAACCGGCCCGACATGAGCTGGAGCGCATGCGTGCTCGCAGCCGACGAGGCCATCCTCGAGACCGGCTATTACCAGAATGCTTCGTCGGTCGGCGGAGCTGACATCGCCGAGTATCCCAACGCCGAATTGCGCTACGGAGTAGATCGGAGGCTCGAACTCCTGCTCGACCCGCCGACCCAAGTAGACGTCTCGGGCAATCACGGGAAAGGCTTCTTCACCCTCAGCGACCCGGGCGTGGGCTTCAAATACCAACTGGCCGATCGGAACAACGGCGCCATCGACATCGGCGCCGAGATTCACCCCCCATCCACCCCGGCGTCGTTCCGCTGGCAGCCGGACTACCGGCTGGAACTCGATTCGACGCAACTCGTGAGCCGCAACCTGGAGGCTACCGTCGGGCTGGGCGTGGTAGACGAAGGTCACATCGCGCGCTCCACCCCGGCGACGCCGGCGCTACGCTCTTCGGCGCAAGTCGGCCTCGCGGCGTCGCGGAACACGACCGTTTCGGTCGAGTTGCTCGATCAGGCCAGCGTCGCGCGCTCCTTGCGAGGGCAGTCGTTCGGCAACTTGGCCCTGAAGCAATCGCTCTCGCGCCGCGTGCTGTTCGACCTCGAGGGCGGGCAGACGTTCAACACTTCCGCCCACAGCCGCCCGCACTACATCGGCGCAGGCTTCAGCTTCGGGACCGCTCACTAACCTTACTCTTCGACCCGAGCAGGGTCACGGTCTTTAGCAACCCGATAGCATATAGCAGATGCTACGTATCATGGATGAGAGTCGCGCGGCCGCCGGCACCTTTCTTCGAAACGACTCGGGGCAAGATCTGGTCGAGTACGCACTCATCATCGCGCTCATCGTGATCGTCGCGATGGCCACGCTTTCGGTCCTGGGCAGGAAAGCCAGCAACACCCTCAGCAACGCGGCAAACTCGCTGAAGTAGCGCCCGCGACCGCTACGTGGTCGCGAAGGAGACCCCAGCGCCGTCGCTGCCGCTAACGCGCACCTTCGGGGCGGGCGCCTTTGCCGCCGGCGGCACGAGCTGAAACTCGACGACCTTTACGCCGGACTCTGGAATCGCCACGCTGACACGAAACGGCGCGCAAACGCGATCGCTGCAGAACGAAGCGACCCAGCCCTTGGGCACGCCGCTGGTCCGCAAGGTGACGCTGCGCCCCGCCACGTCCGCTACGACCAACCGGTACTTGATCGTGTTCGGTATGCTGCCCGGTAGATCGGCGCCGGTCCAAGGAACCAGCGACACGACGGCACCTCGTGCCGGGGCTCCGAGCCCGAGCGCCACAATCGCCTCTTGACCTTCTTCCAAATACATGTCGTGTCGCGCGTCCTTCGGCGGCAGCTGGCCGGCCAGCGCGATCGTCTGGTCGAACTCGGCGCGCGCGCGCGCCGCGTCGCCCGCCTGCGCGAAATTACGGCCGGCGTACAGATGGGCCCACGCCAGCAGGCGCAATTGTTTCGGCTTGCCAGGGTGCGCGTCAAGATCCGACTTCCCGGCCGCCAGAGCTTGGCCGAACGTCGCCACTGCCGCTGCTTGATCGCCGGCCTTTGCCTGCGCGCGCGCCAGGTCGACGAGGGCGCTGACATCGTGGGGTTGCAGCGCCGCCAGCTTCGTGTCCGCGTCGACGACGAGCTGGTAACGCTCTAGACGCGCCGCCGCGAGCGCGATCCCCGAGAGCGCGTCCGCATTTTTTGGATCGGCCGCCAGCGCGGCCGTATAGGCGTCAACCGCAGCCGTCCACTGCTCGCGATCGCTCGCGGCATCGCCGCGCAAACGCGGCAAGAGCGACGCGTCAGCCGGCGGTGCCGTCAGGCCGGCCAGCGCCGCGATCGCCGCGTCGCGCACCGTTGCCTCTTCTGCTCGCGTGCGCAACAGGTCGGTCGAGTTCCCGCTCGCGGCGTCGCTCTGGTCGAGCAAATCCTCCGCCGTGCGAATCGCGCTTTCGGCCACCTTCGCTGCGGCTTCGACCGTCGCAGCATCCGAGCCGTAGGCGGATGGAACGGCCGCCAACGTCGCATCGATCTTCTTCTGCAGCGGCGACACCAACTCGACGCTCCGGCCCGCAGCGGCCGCCTGGGTCAGGGCCGTCAATTGCGCCGGCCCGATCACGTCGATGTAACGCGCTCGCAGCACCCCGGCCGGATCGATAACGTAGGTGGTCGGAAAGTACCGGACGTCGTAGGCCGTCGCGAAGCTCTTGTCGCGATCGATCGCTTGCGGATAAGGCAAACCCTTAGCGACCGCATAGGAGCGCACGATCGGCGCCTCTTCCGTCGTGTCCACGCCGAGGAACGCGACCTCCGATTTCATCAGCCGAGGCGCCGTTGCGATCAGATCCGGCATCTCCTGGCGGCACGGCGGGCACCACGTTGCCCAGACGTTGACGACCAGCGTCTTGCCCTTGTAATCCGCTAACGAGACGACCTTCCCGTCGATCGTCTTGAGGCTGAACGCAGGCGCCGGCGCGCCGATCTGGGGCCCGGTCAACGCACTCGGCTCGGCCGCAGCCTGCCCCGCAGCGCCGAGCGCTACGAATCCGGCCAGGGCGAAGGAGCAGAGAAACTTCATCCTGGGTCCTTCGTTTGAACGGCCCACTACCCCCACCCGCCGGGCTGCGCTAAACCCGCAGTTTGTAACCGGTAGCCGTCATGCGCAGGGCGATTCCGAGCGCGATGGCGGTGAGCGCCGCCACGATGCAGACCGAGAGCGGGACCGAAACGTCGCTGCGACCCGTGAACGAATAGCGGAAGGCATCGATCATGTAGAACATCGGGTTGAATAGCGAGATCTGGCGAACGAGCGGCGGCAGGAACTGCGCCGAAGTAAACACTCCACCTACGAAAACCAGCGGCGTGATCACGAATGTCGTGAACACTGCGATGTGATCGAACTTCTCCGCCAGCAGCCCGAAGATGATGCCGATCGAAGCGAACAGCGTCGCTACGAGAATCGTCATCGCGAAATAGAGGGTCCAGTTTTGGGGCAGCGTGTGCACCATCACGAAGCCGACGCCCAGGATCAGAAACGCGATCAAAAGCGCCCTCAGGACCGAAGAAAGAACGAAGCCGGTCACGATTTCGGCAGCCGACAGCGGCGCCACGAGCAGCTCGTGGATCGAGGTCATGAAGCGACTTTGAAAGAGCGAACTCGACGACTCGCCATAGGTCTGATCGATCACCTGCAGCATGATGAGTCCCGGAATCAGGAAGGCCGCGTAGGAAACCCCCTGTACGCTCTGCACTCGACTGCCGAGGCCGAGCCCGAAGACGAGCACGTACAGCACCGTCGTGATGATCGGCGGCCAGATGACCTGGTTGATCACCTTATAGGTGCGCACCAGTTCGCGCTTGACCAGCGTGAACAAACCAACCGGGTTGCGAAAACCAAGGGCGTCCATCACGCTGGGCACTACCTGCCGACCAAGTCGAGGAAGACGTCCTGGAGGCTAGAGCGCTTGAAGTCGACGTTTTCGATCTCGTAACCGTCGGCCTCGAGCTGGGTCAGGGCCGGGGCGATCGCCGAGGGCGCGATGCCCTCGAAATGCAGCGTACGCGTGGCCTCGTCGTAGCGCGCCCCACGCGAGGCCAGGGCCGGCGGCGGCCATTCGAGCGGGCGTGCGACGGTGACGCTGAGCGTCGTCGAACCGCTCCGCTCCATCAGCTTTTGCGTCGCCTCGAGCGCAACCAGCCTGCCGCTCTCGATGATCGCAACGTTGCGGCAGAGCGATTCGGCCTCTTCCAGATAGTGGGTCGTCAGGATGATCGTCGTACCAGCGGCGTTGAGATCGCGCAAGAGCGTCCACAGCTCGATGCGAAGTTCCACGTCGACCCCGGCCGTCGGCTCGTCCAGAATCAGGAGCTGCGGTTGATGGATCAGCGCTCGAGCTAGCGACAGGCGCCGCTTCATCCCGCCCGAGAGCTTGGTGTATGGTTCACTCGCCTTCGAGCCCAGGCCGAAGCGCTCGAGCAAGTCGCCGGCGCGGGCGCGCACGCCGGCTCCCCGCAAGCCGTAGTAGCCGGCCTGGTAGATCAGGACGTCGCGAATCGACAGGTAGCGGTCGAAGTTGTATTCCTGCGGCGCGAGGCCGATCAGCCGCCGCGCTTCCCGCCATTCCCGAACCGTGTCGTGCCCGAAGACCTCGATCGTTCCCGAAGTGATCGTCGCGAGACCCACGACCGCGTTGATCGTCGTCGTTTTGCCTGCGCCGTTCGGTCCGAGAAAGGCGAAGAAATCACCGCGCTCCACGTCGAGCGAGATGCCGTCGACCGCGACGAACTCGCCGTAGCGTTTGCTGAGCTGCCGGATCCGCAGGGCCGGCGTCACGGTATGCAAGCGGCGATCTGCTTGTAGCGCCCGCGACGCAGGACTCGGATGCGCTTTTCGGGATCGGGCATGCCGCTCTTTTCGATCTCGCGCACGACCTTGTCGACGTCGAACTCGGCCCGGCGGTGCTTGACCTGCCAGCCTCCCGGCCGTTGTGTTAGGATCGCGTAACCGGCCCGCGCGTCGCCATCTTTGGGCAGGCCGGCGGAGGCCACGTTGACGAGCAACTTGTCGCGCCACATGCGAGCATACGGAAGATGCAAGTGTCCGAAGGCGATCGTGCGCTCGACAACGCGTGCTGTGACCCGCTCGAGGAACGCGTCGTCGGCGTCGGGCCAGATGTGCTCGTCGTCGGTCTTGGGATTTGCATGGACCGCGAGCAGACCGTCCGGACCTTCGCCGAAATGCAGGGCGAACGGAAGCGCGGCGAGCCACTCGATCCACTCGTCGCTCAGACGCTCGCGCTGCCACTGCAGCGCGTGGCCGTCTTCGTCGTCAGTCGCCGGAAACGCGGCGATATCCGAAATGTAGCGGTCGGTGTTCCCGCGCAAACAGAGAGCGCCGACCTCGCACAGGCGCTCGAGCACCTCGCGCGGTCGTGGCCCGTCCATACAGAAGTCACCCACCCCGACGACGACGTCGGCATTGCCTTGTTCGCGCAGGTCGTCCAAGCACGCGTCGAGTCCGCGGAGGTTCCCGTGAATGTCCGAGAACAGGGCGATTCTCACGCCGGTGAGCGCTTGAGGGCGAGTGCCAGCGTCGATGGCGTCACGCCGGCCTTCCCGAACTCCCACAGATCGATCGCGTCGACGGCAAACTTCGCGGCACGTAAGAGCGGGATCGTCTCCCGAAAGCGCAAGTTCGCGAGCACGCGGCGGTTCCCGAGCGCGAGTACGCCCGCGCCGTAGTCTTCGCCCCGTGGCGCTTCGATCGTCTGCATTCCGGCAAATGCCGCGCCGTCGACGAGCGCTGGCGCGAACAAGAGCGTCTGCGAATCGAGCAGTGAGGCAACGGCGCGCAAGCTGCGCACGGCGGCGGACATCGACACCTCGACCACCTTGAGGCCTTTGGAGCGGGCGTGGGCGGCCAGTTGCGCGCGCCCCAGTGCGTTGCCGTGCAGCGCAGCCCGCAAGCCGACGTCGGACGATCGCACTTGGGCGCAGCCGATGTAGACGGTGTCGCCGGAAAGCAGCACGTCCCCACCGTCGAGAAGTCCGGGCGCCTCGACGCGACCCGTCACGGGAACGTTCGCACGCTCGAGTGCCGCTTCGAGCAAGGCGACCTCCGGACGACGGCGCGCCTCGCTCGGGCGCATCAGAAATGCTCCGTCCTCGAAGACAACCGCCAGATCCGCCGCGGCCGAGCCGAGCGGCGTCGTCGCGTCCGGTTCGACGAGGGTAGCGACCTTTACGCCGGCAGCCGCCAAACGGCCGACCAGAATGCGAAACTGGTCGGCGGCGCGCTCGAAAATCGGGCTCGACTCGGCGTGCACGGGCGCCGCGATCGCTATGTCGGCACTTGGTGCGACCACGAACGCCCCGCGCAGAGCCGCGAAATCGTCCCGGACGTAGGGCGCCTCAAAGGTCGGAGTTACAGTGGTCACCGCTACACTCTTCGCTGCGGCAGGCCGCCGCCACTACCGCCGCTTCCACGCTAGGTACACCTAACTCTGTGGCGGCGCTTCGATCTGCGTGTACGGCGACGGATCCGCGAGCGGGGTGAAGAAATCGTTCATGTCGGTCGCGAGCGCGTCGCCCAGCGACAGCGCCGGTAAGCCTAGCAACTCTTCGGTCGTCTTCAGCACGCTGACCGTTGAGAGATGGGTCAACCCGATGTAGCCGCGCCGCGCGAACGGCGAGATTACGATCGCGTACGAGCGATCGACATCGATGTGGTCGCGCGTCGTCCGAGCGTCGTCGGGCATCACGAAGATGGCCGTCGAAGCCCACTGCGGTATGCGGCTGAGGTAGGCGATGATTCGTCCCAGCGCCCGATCACCGTCGGCAACCTGTTCGGCGGGCGGTGGCAGATGTTTTGCCGCGAGCGCGAAATCGCCGGGCAGCCAGACGCACGTAAACGCCGGCATGCGATCGGTCTTGACGAGCGGGTCGAAATCGCGAATGAACTCTTGCGCACGGCGCACGTCACGGATGCGGAGGTTCCAACCCGGATAGTTCGGGTCGACGTGCCCCAGCAGCACGAGCGGCGCAGGCACGTCAAAGCCGTAAAGACCGCCTAGACCTTGAGTTGGCGCGATCTGGTCGTCGCCGCCGGCGTACTGCGGGTCGTCGGTGCGCGGGTCCGGCGCCTCGCCGCGATCGTAACCGGACACGCCAAGCAATGCGCCGTAGTCGCGATAGCTCTTTGCGCGCAAGGCGAGGGCATTCCAGATGTACCCGGCCCGAGGATAGTCTTCGGGGTCCTGATCGGAGCCGCCGAACCGGCCGCGCTCGACCCGCGAGAAACCCTCGGTATAGGAACTCGCGATGCCACCGAGCGCATACTGCAAGCCCACGCCCGGCGCGGTCGCGTCGGAAAAGAAATTGCCGGCTAGCGCGTATCTTCGGGCGAGCGCGTGAAGGTTCGGCGTAACCGAAGCATCGTAGGCGATGTAACTGGGATCGCCCGGACCGTAGGGCGCACCGCCGGCATCGGTCAAGTCGCCCAGCACCGCGTCGTAGGTCTTGCTCGCTTCGAGCACGACGACCACGTGTTTGATCAGCGTGCTGCCGCCGGTCGCGAAGCGCTGTGGAACGAGCGGATTGTTGCGAGCCGGTGCGATCGTGCGCAAGTACGAAAGCGCCTGCAGCGTCGAGCGGTGCAAGTCGAGGTGCGCGAGGTCGATGCGTTCGAGCGTCGACCAAACGGCCGTACTGTCCGCGACGACGCTCTGCACGCGGTCCTGGGCGCCGACGCTGCCCGCCTGATCGCCGGTGAAACCGCGGTCGTGCCCGATCCCGTTCGCATTTGCCACGAACAGGAACCGGCCATCGGCGGAGAGCTGCAGCGCTGACGGCTGCCAGCCCGTCGGAATCAGGCCGATGCGATGCAACCGGTGCGGGTCCGTCGCATCCAGGACCGCCACGGCGTTAATCCCCGCTAGCGCCACGTAGAGACGCCGCTCGTTTGCGCTCAGCGCCAACGCGTCTGGTTGCGTCCCGTACGGGCCGCGGTTGTAGAGCCGCAGCTCCGTACCGCCGGCCGCTCGCGGCTGGACTCCGGCCAACGAGACCGTTGCCACGCGGTCGACGTTGCTCATCGCGATGAATGCGAACGGCCGCGACCGCGACGCGACGATCGCGGCGGGCTGAGCTCCGCCAACGTCGCGCACGCCGTCCGGCGTACGCTCGAGCGGCACGTAGGTGCGTACCGCGGGCCCGAGCGAGCCGTCGGGTTCCCAGCCGATCAGCGAGAGCGACGAGGAGTTCGCCAAATCCGCCGGCGGCAGCGCAAACGGCGGCATGACCGTTGGAGGCGCAACGATCGAATACGTCATCAGGCCTTCGTTTGCGATCAGCAAGCCGGCGCTCGAAGCCGCAGCGGCGTCGGGAAAATTACCGACCGCGACCGCCGGGCCGGCGAGTTCGCGCGAAGCCGCGTCGATCTGCGCGACGTCGCCGCCGAGATTGTCGACCACGAACACGCGCGAACCGCGCGGTCCCACCACGAGCGTGCTCGGAAACGAACGCCGGCCGGCGGCGCGGGCCGGATCGACCGGGCCCGGGATCGCGATCACGTGGTGGGCGTCGGGCGCAAGCGCGCCGCCCGGGTCTAGATCGAACGCATAGACGGCGTTGCTCGCGCCGCCGCTCGCGAAGACCAACGTGTTCGTGGGCGCGATCGGATCGCGCAGCGCGACGACGCCGCGAAAGAATGACTCGCCCGGATCGCGGTAACGGGAGACGATCGTCATCGTCAGCGTGTCGACCACCGTCAGCGCGTAGCCGCCGGACGTGGCGCCGTCGAGCGCGCTCGTCGCGCTGGGCTCGAGTTCGTCGTCGCACGAGACGATCGCGTAGCGTCCGTCCGGCGAGAGCGCGAAGCCGAGCGCGTTGATCCCAACGACCACGCTCGGGCCGGTAGGGTGCACGATGCGCCCCGAAGGCAGCACGCGACCGAACGGATCGGTCGGCGAAATTGCTCCCGCAGGGTTGCGTCCGGCCGGGGCGCCGAAAACGACGGGCGCGGTCACCGTGGCGGCCAATCCTTTCTGGGACGGGACCGAAACGAGCGCGGCAAGCGCGGCAAGCGCGAGAATTCTGGTGGCGGACTGCATGGCGACCGTTCGCTTACGGGCGCGCGCCGAAGCGCTCCTGTCCGGCGCATCCGGCGCCGTGCGACAGAACCGCCTCCGTGCGGCTAGGCGAGCGCGGCCGCGAGCCGCCGGACTGCCTCGCGCATGGTCGCATCGTCGAGGTCGCCGAATCCCAACCGCAACGCCGCGGGCCCGCTGCGCGTAGGGTACCAAGGATCGGCCGGCATCGTCAGCACGCCTTGGCGGGCAGAGGCATCGAAGGCCGCCTGCGTAGAGAGGCGCGACGGCAGCGGCAGCCAGAGCGTCGTGCCGGCCGCCGGCGGGGGCACGTCCGCCCAGGGCAGCGCGGATTGCAGGGCGTCGACGAACGCGTCACGTCGCGCGCGGTACAGCGCGCGCGCCGCCCGCAGGTGCTTGGGGTAGGCCGGCGAGTTGCACAAGCGCCAGAGCGCCCGCTGCGACAGCGTCGAGGTGAACGAGTCGGCGCGCATTTTCGCCGATTCGAGCGGTCCGCGCAGGCCGCCGCGGGCGAACACGTAGCCGACGCGCAAGGCTGGAAATACGAGTTTCGAAAGGCTCTCGATCAGGATCACGCGGCCGTCGGTGTCGGCGGCCGCGAGCGGCGCGGGCGGTTCGGCGTCGTAGGTGAAGACCCAACCCGTCTGATCCTCGAGCACGACGACGTCGTAGCGCCGCGCGAGTTCCACGATTGCTTTGGCGCGCCGCTCGGGCAGCACGGCGCCGGTCGGGTTCTGGGCGAACGGGTTGACGTAGAACAAGCGCGGACGATACTCCGCGAACACGCGCTCGACGTCGTCGACGCGGATCCCGCCGCTGTCGGCCGCGATCTCCACGTAGGTCGCTCCGCGCGCATCGAAGACGCCAAGCGTCGGTGCGTACGAGGGCGATTCCGCCGCCACCACAGCGCGCGTTTCGAGCAGCGTAGCCGCGACGATGTCGGCCGCCTGCTGCGCGCCCGAACACACGATGATGTCGTCCGCAGCGGCGGGCACGCCGCGAGCACGCAGCGAGTTCGCGAGCGTCGCGCGCAGGTCGGCGTCGCCGCTGCCCGACGCGTACTGCATCGTCTCTGGCGGGTCGTCCAAGAGCGTGCGCTGAACGCACTTGCCGAACTCGGCCAGCGGGAACGTTTCGGGAGCGGGGTGACCGGTTGCCAGCGAGATCGCGCCCGGCGCGGCGGCACGCGACAGCTGGTCGAGAACACCCTCCATCCGGGCCCGCGAGAAGCCGCCGATATCGGGTTCCCAGCGCCGGGCGAACGGCGCGCTGGGCGCGGCGGGGGCGGCCACGTAGGTGCCCTTCCCGACCCGGGCGATCGCCCGCCCCCGCGCCACGAGTGAATCGTAGGCCGCAGATACCGTCACGAGTGCGACGCCGAGTTGGGCCGCGAGCCCCCGCATGGCCGGCAACCGTTCGCCCTCGACAAGTTCGCCACGCTCGATCCGCTCCACCAACTCATCCGCCAGCTGCACGTAAAGCGGCCGCCGATCCCGCTGATCGATTGTGATGCTTCGCATCACGGCGTGTCTAGGCGATAACCTATGCCGCGGACTGAGGAGATTTGCAGTTCGGCGCCGATTTCGCCGAGCTTCTTGCGGAGCGCGGCAACGTGGACGTCGACTACGCGGGTCGGAACCCCGGAGACGTCGTTCCAAACCCGTTCGAGGATTTGCGCGCGCGTCAGCAAGCGGCCGTCGCCTTCACCCAGGAACCACAACAAACGAAACTCGAGGGCGGTCAGGCTGACCGAACGGCCGTTCTTCTCGAGCGTGTGCAGATCGCGCACGAGGGCGGCGTCGCCCAGTTGCAGCCGCCCGTCGTTGTCGCGCAGTCGCGCTCGCTCGCGGCGGCGCAGGAACGAGCCGATGCGCGCCACCAGTTCGTTGCCGGAGAAGGGCTTGCTGATGAAGTCGTCGGCGCCAAGACCCAGCCCGGTCAGCTTGATGTCTTCGCTCGAGTGCCCGCTGACCATCAAGATGTAGGCGTCCGCGGTTTCGGCGATCGAGGTGCAGACGTCGAGACCCGACATGTCGGGCAGGCCGATGTCGAGCAGCACCACGTCCGGGCGATAGCTCGCCACGAAGGTGAGGCCGTCGGCGCCCGTGTTGGCGATCTTCGTTTGGTAGCCGGCGCGCGACAACATTGTCTCCTCAAACGAGGCGATGTCGGGATCGTCCTCGATGATGAGGACGCGTGCGCGCTGATCCTGCGTGGTCATAAGGGGGCCGGCATATTTATACCGTGGGGGCTAGGTCCTCGCCTTCTGCCACCATCTTTTGGCGCCGTGCAACGCCCTCGTCCATCGCGGCGCCGACCACGGCACGCCCGACCGCGTCGACCACGCGGGTGTCGAAAACGCTAGGAATGACGTAGTCCGGCCCCCGTTCGGCGTCGGTAATGATGGCCGCGATGGCCTTGGCGGCGGCCAGTTTCATGCCGTCCGTGATCCGGCTGGCCCGGCAGTCGAGCGCGCCGCGAAAGATACCCGGAAAGGCTAGCAAGTTGTTGACCTGGTTCGGGTAGTCGCTGCGCCCGGTCGCCATGACGCTTACGTAGGGGGCGGCCACGTCCGGCATGATCTCGGGGGTCGGGTTAGCCATCGCGAACACGATCGGGTCGCGCGCCATCCGGCGCAGGTCCTCGGGCCGCAGGATGTTGGGCGCGGAGACCCCGATGAAGACGTCGGCACCTTTGAGCACCTCCGAGAGCGACCCGCGCCGGTTCTCGCGGTTCGTGTGCTCGGCCAACCACGACCAGTGCGAGTTGTCGTAGGTCTCGGCGCGGTTGATCGCGCCCCCCCGGTCGACCGGAATCACGTCGCGCACGCCGGCTTCCAACAGCATCTTCATCGTCGCGGTTCCCGCCGCGCCGCTGCCCGCCACGACCACCGTCAACTCTTCCATCTTCTTGTTCACGACGATGGCGGCGTTGTAGAGGGCCGCTAGGATCACGACGGCGGTACCGTGCTGGTCATCGTGCATCACGGGGATGTCGAGCCGCTCCTGCAGCCGGCGTTCGATCTCGAAGCAGCGCGGGGCCGAGATGTCCTCGAGGTTGATGCCGCCGAAAATCGGCGCGATGCGCACGACGGTTTCGACGATCTCGTCGGCGTCCTTGGTGTCCAGGCAAATCGGAAAGGCGTCGATGTCGGCAAACTGCTTGAAGAGCATGCACTTGCCTTCCATCACGGGCGCTCCGGCAAGCGGCCCGATATCGCCGAGGCCGAGCACGGCGGTTCCGTCGGTGACGACCGCCACGCAGTTGCGCTTGATCGTCAGTTGAAAGGCTTTGCTCGGATCGTTTGCGATGGCCATGGCGATGCGCGCCACGCCCGGCGTATACACTTTTGATAGATCGGTGCGGGTTTTGACCGGAATCTTGGGTTGAATCGTGATCTTGCCGCCCAAGTGCGCGAGAAACGTCGAATCGGAAATGCTGACCAGGCGGACGTTTTCGAGCCGCTCGATCGCCTTGCGGACGGCGTTGGCAACGGCGTCGGAAGCGACCGTCACCGAGACGTCGCGCACCGAGTGCGCCGCGCCGACCGACCGCATGTCGACCGCGCCGATGATCCCCCCCGCATCCCCGATCGCCGACGCGACCATGCCGAACGCACCGGGCAACGTCGGCATCTCTAAGCGCAAAATGAGTGAGTAACCGATCGCGGGTGAAGCCATGCTTCGGTCTTCAGGCAGCGGCGAGTCCGCCCCTCGCGGAAGCCGTGCCTAGGTTCCGGAGACCGTCATTTCCGCCACGCGGAAGGACGGCGAGACGATCGTTTGATCGAAGGCCAGGTCGTTTGCGACCGCATCGACAGCCGCCAGCATCCCGGTCAAATTCCCGGCCACCGTGAACTCGTCGATCGGGTAGGCGATCTCGCCGTTCTCCACGTAGTAGCCGCGCGCGCCTCGGCTGTAGGTTCCCGTCACGTATTCGGTCGAGAACCCGATCGTGTCCATTACCAGGACCCCGCGCGCGGTCGCGGCGACCAAATCCTCGAGGCTGCGCTCGCCCGGCTCCAGGTAGAAGTTGTTCGGACCGATTCCGCCGGCCGACGCGTTGCCCGTGCTCGCGCTCCCGAGCTTGCGAGCGTAGTAGGTGTCGTACAGGAACGTGCGCAGGGTTCCACGATCGAGCACGACGTGGCGGCCCGTCGGCACCCCCTCTGCATCGAACGGCGACGTTCCAAGGCAGAACGGTAAGCGGCCGTCGTCGACGATCGTCACGCGATCGCTCCCGACGCGTTCTCCGATTCGATCGGAAAGGAACGAGTTTCCGGCAGCCACGTTCTCCGCGCTTATGGCGTTGAAGATATCGGCGAGCACCGCGGCCGCGACGTCGCGCTCGAAGATGACGGCGCACTTCATCGTCGCAGGTTTGCGCGCGCCCAGCATGCCGAGGGCGCGGCGGGCCGCCTTGGAGGCGACCGCGCCGACCGCCTCGAGCGTCGCGTACGAACGCGAAGCCGCCCGATACGAGCCGGCCACCTTCGCCGCCCCGTCGACGGCGATCGGCGCGGCCACGATCGAGGCGTGCGACGTGCGATACGCAGCGGCAAGCCCGTTGGAGTTGGCCAGCGCCGTGAGTTGCGTCGAATCGGCGACTCGCGAACCGCCGCTATTGACGATGCGCGAGTCGATCGCGCGAGCGATGCTCTCGAGTTCGAGAGCGTCGCCCATCTTCGCCCGGGCCGGCCGCTCGCTCACGTCCTGGGCATACATGAACAGGCCGGCGTCGGAGGCGTCCGGCGGCAGCGCGTCCGGCAACCCGCCATAGACGTCGCCTTCCGCGAACCGTGCCGCATCGACCACCTCGCCGACGAAGCCGAGCAAGCCTTCTTCCGAAAGATCCGTCGTGGCTAGCGTCGCCTTTGCGTGGCTCCTAAACACGCGCAACCCCAGCTGCCGGCTGACCGACTGTTCGAGCTTCGCGATCAGATCGCCGCGGGCTTCGGTGCTGAAGCGCTGCGAAACCGTATAGCTTGCCTCGGCTTCGTGCGCGCCCGCCCGGATCGCGAGGTCGACGACGTGCCGCGCCAGCTCGAGTTCACGCTCCAAGCGAGGAGCCTCCGACCGTAAGCTTCTCGAGCTTGATCGTCGGCATGCCGACACCGACCGGAACGAACTGCCCGGCCTTGCCGCAGGTATAGGATCGCGGGGCGAGCCGGCTGTCGTTGCCGACCATCACGACGCGGTTCATGGCGTCGGGTCCATTGCCCACTAGGCTCGCTCCGCGAATCGGCGACGTCAGCTTGCCGTCTTCGATCAGATAGCCTTCGCCGAGCATGAAGACGAAATCACCCTTGCTGATCTCGACTTGACCGCCGGCGAATGAGGCCGCGAAAATACCGCGCTTCACCGAGCCGACGATCTCGTCGACGGTCGAGCCGCCGCCCGGCATGTAGGTGTTGCACATGCGCGGCTGCGGCAAGGAACGAAACGACTCACGACGGCCGCTGCCGGTCGACGACGTTCCCATCAGCCGCGCGTTCAGCCGATCGTGCATGTAGCCGCGCAAGATTCCGTTCTCGACCAACACCTTGTGCTGCCCGGGCGTGCCTTCGTCGTCGACGGCGAGGCTGCCGCGTTCGCACGGGATGTCGCCGTCGTCGCAAATCGTCACCAGCTCGCTCGCCACACGCTCGCCCACGCGCCCGCTGTAGAGGGAGGTGCCTTGCCGGTTGAAGTCGCCCTCCAACCCATGCCCGACGGCTTCATGCAGCAGCACGCCGCCGCTGCCGGCACCGACGACGACGTCGAACTCACCGGCCGGGGTTTCGACCGCATCGCAGTTGACGCAGGCGACGCGTGCCGCCTCGCGCGCGATCTGTTCGGGCGAGCGTTCGAGAAAAACATCGATGCTGGTACGGCCCCCGTCACCGCAGTAACCGCTGCCGCGTTCCTTCCCGAGCGCGAAGCACTGAACTGCGAGGCTGACCAGCGGCCGGACATCGCTGATGTAGCGTCCATCGCTGGTCGCGATGACGACTTCCTGGAGTTGGTCGGCGCAGGTTGCGTTGACGGTGCGCACGCGAGGATCGGCGGCGCGGGCGGCAACGTCGACGCGCGTCAGCAGATCGACGTAGGTGGCGGGTTCGGCGCGCAAGCGCTCGGGAACGCTCGGCCCGTACATTTGGGCCGCCCGCTCCGGCCGAGCGGGCAGGGCAACCTCGCGTGCATCGGCGCCGTTGCTCGCGATCAAAGCAGCGACGCGGGTCGTTTCGAGCAGCGCACGCTCCGAAAGATCCTCGGAGTAGGCGTAGCCCGTGCGTTCGCCCGAGATGACTCGAATTCCGACCCCGCTCGAAACCGCGATCGCCGCTTCGCGAATGCGACCGTCTTGCAACCGGAACGAGCGCGTGACCCGCCGTTCGTAGAAGGCGTCGGCGTAGTCTCCGCTTCCCAGAGCGCGCGTCAGGACACGTTCGAAAACCTGTGCGTCAGGCTGCATCGCGCGCGGGTTCGCCGGGAGGCGCTCAATACGCTGCAAGAGCGTCGAGCGCTCGGTCGATCTCCGCGTAGATGACGTCGGCATCGGCCCGTGGATCGTTGACGACGAAAGCGAACGCGATCCGGCCGTGATGAACCGTCGCGATCGTTCCGGCCAAGGCGTTCACGTCTTCAATATGTCCGCTCTTGGCGCGCGTCCGGCCGAGCGCGGTATGCAGATCGTGGCGCTTCACGGTGCCCTCGATCCCGACGAGCGGCAAGCTGCGCACGAACAGGTCGCCGAGCGGCCCGCGCGTTTCCGCCGCCACCAGCTTCGCCAGCGAATACGGCATGATGCGGTCGCTCGGCGCCAGCCCGCTTCCGTCGTAAAGCTCGAGCCGGTCGCGCGGTACACCGAGCCGGCTCAGCTCGCGCTCTTCGGCAGCGATTCCGGCTTGGTCCGTGCCCGGGTGCCCGGCCCGTTCGCCGAGCAGGCGCAACAACGTCTCGGCGGTGTGATTGTTGGAGTCGACCAGCATCTCGTGGACGATCGTATCGAGCGGCGCGGAGCGGTGGTCCCAGAGAATCGAGGCAGCCGGCGGCGCGACGCCGGGGCGGTATCCGCCGGCGAGCGAGATGTCGCGCGCCGCGAGCATCGAGGCGACCGCGCCGCCGACGTAGCCTGGCAAACCCAGTACCGGTTTGTAATACTTCTGCGTCTCGCCCTGCGCGATGTAACCGTCGACAAAATAGGCGTTGTGCGGATCCGCGCCGCGAACGCCGGCCGATTCGGGTTTGCGCTCGATCGTCAGCTCGGAATCCGAGTCCGCGCCGACCGTGCGAATCGATCCCTCGAACGAAATCGAATCGTTGTCGGGCACGACACGCACGCTGGCTTCACCCCCGGCAGGGTCCGGCGTGACGTCGAACTCCACGGTGTCTTCGTCGAGCGAGATGGCGCTCGTCCCGGCAGCGTAGCCGTACGAGAGGTCGTCGGGGTCCCAGCGCGGATTTTGCTCGGGCCCGGAAAAAGCGCTGTCGTCCACCTGCAGCGCGCCGTCGATTTGGCGGATGCCCTGACGTGCGAGCACGCCGACACCGCGGCGCAGGTCGTCGGAGGTCAAGCTCGGGTCGCCGCCGCCGACGAGCCAGAGATCGCCGCGCAGCGTCCCGACCGGCTCCTGCGGGACGTTCGTGACGAAGCGCGTCGCAAAGCGGTACTTCGGTCCGAGCAGGTTGAGGGCGGTCGAGGCGACGACCAGCTTCAGCGTCGAAGCCGGGGCCATCGGCACGGTCGCGCGGCGTGCGAATAGCATCGTACCGTCGGCGGCCACGACCGCTAGCCCCATCGCGCTGCGCGTGATGTCGTCGTCGAAGATCGACTCGAGCGTCCGCTGCAGGTCGCTCCGCGCGGCGGCGCTCCAGGGCGGCGAGGGTTTGGGAATCCAGACCGGCGTCGCACTCGGCGCCGGGCTCGAAGCGGGGCCGTGGCCGGCGCACGCCGCGACCGCGAAGGCGATGGTGGCCGCCGCGGCCATCCCCCAAAAACAGCGGCGAATCAGATCCCGGCGCCCCCTTCGAACGATTCGTCGACGAGACCCTGGCGCGCGCCGAGGGCGATCGTTTCGAGCAGCGCAATCCATTCGTCGTCGCCGACTCGCTCCCGCAAGCGTTGCGAGGGACGCGTGGCGCGCAGACAGTCCTCGCGCACGATCGTCATGCCGAAGCGCCGCGCACGGCGCATCCGCTCGAACGCGGGCGCACCGTATTCGATCAGCCCGACCCGGCGCTCGAGTTCCCAGCGAAAGATCGCGCCGGCCGGTGCAACGAACGAGAAGTGGGTGCAGTACCCGAGGTACTTGGTCCACTTCTCATCGCACAGAAAATCGCCGCGCGACGACTTGATCTCGTAGATCCGAACCTGACGCGTGTATTTCGCGATCCCGACCACATCGAAGCGCAGGCCGCTGCCGGCGGGGCGAAATTCGGTTGCGACGTAGGCGTACCCGAGATCGCGCATCCGTTGCGCGGCGAGCGCGCGCAGTTCGGCGGTCGCCACGCGGCGCCCGGCGGCAGCGGTCAGTGGGATGTAATCAAGCATCGCTCGCGGGCGCGTTCGGCCTGCGAGGTTCGCGTTCCCAGCGCAGGATCGCGATCCCGTCCGGCACGAGCCCTTCGCACCACGTGAAGTAGTAGTTGCGCGGGGTCGTTCCGCCAAAGCTGTACGGGTGCACGCCGCCGTCGACGACGCCCGCGCATGCCCGATGCAAGTGCGCCGCGATGTCGGGACGGCTCACCAACGGCTCCTTGTCGACGAAGAGCGCGCGCGTGGGCGCGTTCGTGTCGGGGTACCAGCGGCGCGATTCGCGGCCTTGCCAGTTGTAGCCGATCACGACGGGCGGGACGCCGGCATCGAAATCCATCACCGAGGACAGCCCGTAGCCGTCGGTCATCACGATTGCGTTGCGCTCCCGGGCGAGCTTCGCCGCGTCTTCGGCGACCATCGCGTAGGTCATGATTTCGAAGGGGCCGCCGTTGCGCAATTGGGCGCCGGTCTCGCGGTTGACGATCTTATAGATCGGAATCGGTGCGAAGGTCACGGCCAGAATCGCCGGCACCAAGATCGCGCCCGGCACGACGCAGATCGTCGTCCAAACGATCTTGCTCCGGTGCGAGACTTGCACGTACGCGATGCCGAGCATGGCGCACAGCGACGCGAGCGTGCCGAAAATCCAATGGATCTCGACGCGCTCGAAAAATGAAAGTAACGTCACGACCGCGAGCTGCGGGACCGCGGCCCAGGCTAGGAACGCGTTGCGCGGCCGCACGGCAAGCAGCAGGACGGCGAGAAAGATGCCCGGCGAGTACGCGGCGGCTTGGGCCGCGATCAACTGCACGACCCGGATCAGCGAAAACGCGTGCGTTTCCTCATGCCGGTAGACGAGGCCGAAAAGCAAGGTGACCCAATGGTGGGTAGCGTTCCAGGCGATAAAGGGCGCGTAAAGCGCGGCGGCCACTCCGAGAGCCAGCGGCAGCCCGCGCCGCCAGACATGGCGCACCGCCGGCGTGCAGGCATACGCGCAAATTCCGAAGAGCAGCGCAAACCCCAGCACCCGCGACAGGAGCACGCCGGCCAGCGATACGCCGAGGAACACCCAATCGCCGTTGCCGTCGCGGCGGAAGGCACGCGCTCCAGCCCACAGCGCGAGCGACCAAAACATCAAATAAGGCCCGTCGGGGGAGGCCTGACCGCAAGCAAGCGAAGCCAGCGGCGTAAGCGCCATCGCGAGCGCTGCGACCGCGCCGGCACGCCGGTCGCCCGTCAACTCGGTCGCGCAGCCCGCCAGCGCTACCGATGCGACGGCGCCGCACAGGACGAACCCCAAGCGTACCAGGCCCGGCGTTTGTCCGAAGACCGAAAACAGTGCGATCGTCGCGGCGACCGCGGGCGGGTGGTCGACGTAGCCCCAAGCGAGGTGGCGGCTCCATTCCCAATAATAGGCCTCGTCGCCGGTCAGCGGCAGCGTGAACGCGACGATGCCGCGCACCGCGATGATCACGACCACCACCGCCCAAGCGAGCCACATGGTCGTTTGCGAAACCGATCGGTCGCGAGCCCGCGCGACCGGTATAAACGCGCTCCGGGCTACGCTCACTCGGCCGCCTCCGCTAACGCGGCCGAAGCGCCCCCGACCGCACTCTCCAAGTTTCCGGCGAGCATCGTTCGATAATCGTCCAATCCACACGAGGCGAATCGCTCGGCCCCAATCGGGCCGACCGCCTGAGCGTATCCGCCGCCCGCCCCCCGCGCCGCGGCGAAGGTCGCTTCAGGGGTGCGGGCCAAAGACACGCCTCGCTTATTGGGCGCGAAGGCGCAGTTTCTTCTCGGCAGCAGCCGAGCGAGCGCTATTCTCCCGTGGCGGCCGCTCCCGCGCCCAACCGCGGCGCCGGGTCGAAGTCGGGCACGTCGTGCTCCTGCCGGCGGGCGGCCTTGGCGGCGCGGCGCTTGTGGCGTGCCTCGACCCCGTCCATCACGTAGGTGTACATCACGGGCACTAGGGCCAAGGTCAGGATCAGGGAGCTGATCAGGCCGCCGATCAGGACGGTGCCCATCGAGGCCCGCTCCTCGGCGCCTTCGGTCAGGCCCAGGGAGAGCGGCAGCATGCCGAAGATCATCGCGAACGTGGTCATCAGGATGGGGCGAAAACGGGTCGCCGCGGCAGCCAGGATGGCCTCGTGCACGCCGAGGTTGAACTTCGCCCGCTGCTGGTTCGCATAGTCGACCAGCAGGATGCCGTTCTTCGCGACCAGACCGAACAGCATGACGATCGCGATCAGCGAGAACAGGTTGAGGGTCTGGTGTCGCACGGCCAGACCGCCGAGCGCCCCAACCAGCGCGACCGGGACCGAGAACATCACGACGAACGGCTCGAGGAACGATCCGTAGAGCACGACCATCAGCATGTAGACGAGCACGAACGAGGTCGCGAGCGCGAGCGCCATACTCGAAAACGTCTGGTTGAAGAGGTCGGCGTCGCCCGAGGCCACGGCCTTGACACCATCGGGCAGGAAGCCGGGCTCGCTCAGCTTCTTCTGGACCGGGCCGAGGATCGTGCCCAGCGCGACGTTGGCGTTCGGATCGACGTCGGCTCGCACGAGCAAGACGCGTTCGCGGGCCTGGCGATCGATGCGCGTCGGCGCTTTGGTCAGGGTAAAATCGGCGACTTCGGCCAGCGGCACGAGGGCGCCGCTGGCGGCCCGAACGTTGAGCGCTCGGATCGTCTCGATATCGTTGCGCCGCGTCGCCGGCAGCTCGAGGCGCACGTCGGTCAGGCCGTTTTCGAGCCGCACGCGGGTCGAGACCGTTCCGCCGATCGCGATCCGCGCGGTCGTCGCCGCATCGGCCGGCGCGATGCCGACCGAGTTCGAGCGGTGGGGGTCGATGCGAATGTTCAACCGTGGGCCTTCGTCTTCGGCGCCGGTTTGGACGTTGACCGCACCGGGCTGCGCTCTGATCAGCGCGGCGAGCCGTTCGGCGGCTTCCTTCAGCGCGGCGTCCGGGCCGCTTAGGTTGAACACGATCTCGGAACCACCACCGCCGCCGCCGCCTTCGGTTGCGATCTCGTAATCCGCACCGGGAACCAGGTAATCGAGCTTGCGCGCCGCGGCGAGGACGCGCGGCGTCTCGCGGCGCCGGTTCTTGTTCAGGATCACCGTGAATTGTGCGAGGTTGCCGCCGGTGACGTCGGTGAAGCCGTTGGACTTGCTGCCGGCCGTCGTAAGCACGGACTCGACGCCGTCGATGCGCAACAAGCTGGCTTCGAGCTTCGACATGGCGCGCACGGTGACGGCCAGCGGCTGGCCGACCGGATACTGCAACGAGCCGTCGAGCGCGCCGGTATTGGAGGCCGGCACGAATTCCGAGGCGATGAAGCCCAGCGGCACGAGCGCAACGGCGCCCACGATCAGCAAGAAGCACACGATCGGGATCAGGATGCGATGGCGGAGCGTCCACGGCAGCGCGCGCCGCGAATACCAGTGCTGGACGGCATCGAAGGCATTCTGGAACCACTGCGCCCAGCGCGGGACGCCGGGGTGCTGGTGCTTGACCGACCAGCGCGCGGCCAAGAGCGGCGTCAGCGTGAAGGACACGAGCAGCGAGAACAGCGTCGCGACCACGATGACGATCCCGAACTCCTTCATGTACTTGCCGACGATGCCCGACAGGAAGGCGATCGGGAGAAACACGACTACGTCGACCAGCGTAATCGCGACTGCGGCGCCACCGATCTCGGTGCGGCCGATGTAGGCGGCGTCCATCGGTCCTTCGCCCAGCGACCGATGGCGCGTGATGTTCTCGAGCACGACGATCGAGTCGTCGACCAGGATGCCGATCGTGAGCCCGAGCCCCATCAAGGAGATGATGTCGAGCGTGAAGCCCATCAGCTTCATCACGATGAAGGTCGCAAGCAGCGACGAGGGGATCGCGATCATAACGACGGCGGCGTTACGCCAGGCGTGCAGGAAGAGCAGCATGACGATCGCGGTCAGCAGGATGCCCTCGCACAGGCTCTGCAGCACGCCGTTGACCGAGGCTTTCGTGTAATCGGCCGAGGCGTCGATCTCAGTAAAACGGACGTCGGGATAGAGCTTGACCAAATCCTTGAGTTTGGCGCGCGTCGCATCGGTCGTGCGAACCGTATCGGCGTCGATTTGGCGTTCGACGCTCAGCAGGATCGACGCGGCGCCGTTGTAGCGCGAAGGCAAGCGCTGTTCGACGTGACCGTCTTCAACCGACGCGAGGTCGCCGATCTTCAAACTCGTTTGGGCGAGGTTGGTCTGCGTGCCGTTGAGGACTTGGAGCGGAATCTGCAGGATGTCTTGCGGCTGCTCGATATCGGCGTAGACCGAGACCGTGGTTTCGGTGGTCGGCGTGTCGATCCGGCCGCCGGGCAAGTTCGCGTTGTTGTAAGCGAGCGCGTTGTTGATGTCCAGCAGGGTGGCATTGGCGCCGAGCAGCCGGCCCTGATCGGGGAAGACGTGAACCTCACGGGCCGTGTCACCGGCCGTCTGCACGTCGAGCACGCCCGGCACCGTTTTGATCTCCGGGACGAGTTTGCGGGTGACTAAATCCGACAGCGCCGCAGCGGAAATCTTCTTCGAGCTGACGGCCTCTTCGAGGATCGGATCGGTCGCGGTGCCGAGTTTGAAGACGGTCGGCGGCACGAGGTCGGTCGGCATGTACACTCGGGCGATGTCGACCCGGCGCTGGACGTCGATCGTCTCGTAGTTGTAATCCGAATCGAGTTTGAAGCGCGCGATGACGATGGCGCTCCCCTCTTGCGCCGTCGCGGTCAGGCGGTCGAGATTTTCCATGCCGTCCAGCTGGTCTTCGATCGGTTTGACGACCAGCTTCTCCATCTCGGAAGGCGAAGCGCCGGGATACGACGCCGAAATGCCCACGAACGGATAGGCCACGTTGGGGAACAGGTTGACGCCAAGGTTCGCGTACGAGAAGAGCCCGTAGAGCGCTAGGCCGATGAAAAACATCGCCGTGATCACCGGCCGGGTCAATGCAAAACGAGTCAACCACACGGTAAAAACGGCTCCTGGGCAGGCAGGTCTGGCGTAAATACGGGCCCGGAGTGCGTTTGTTTCGCCGACGCGCCGCAGCGTCCCAGCGGCCGCGCGCGGCCCGGCCTACCGACCCTTTGGGGGCCGCCGTGCTCAGCTGCCGACGAACGTCAAGGCGCGTGCAGGCCGCACCCGTGATCCAGGTCTTGTACTGCGCCGTGCCCGCGAAGCGTCAACGCCGAGAACGAAGAGAGCCACCCGCCGCGGGTGGCTCTCGCCGTTGTTTCGCACGGCGCCGGGTGCGCCGTCAAGGGCGGCCGCGCGGACGCTTCTCTCTGCTATGGGTGGCCCATGGCGTGCTGTTGGTTGGAGGTTTGCGCCGCCAGCTTCAGTTGAGCGTTCGCCTGGTCGAGCAACTGCAACGCTTGTGCCGCGTGTCCGCCCAAATCGAACTCGTTCGCTTCCTGAGCCGCGTGGATCGCCTTGTCGGCCCGATCGCAGGCACGCTGGGCAGCGGCGAGGTGGGGGTGTTTATGCGCGCTGATGTCATGGACCGGTTGTGCGGTGACGAGATTGGTCGTCATCGCCATCAGAGCGCAGAGCAGGATGAATGCGTAACGTTTCTTGAGCACGTATCTGATCCTCACTAGCAGCGCCGCGCTGTTGCTGCCCGGCGCGAAGTTACCTTAAAGGTTGCATGGTTCGGAGCGCCTACGTATCTGAGTTCGCTGCAGCGCTCGATCCCGAAGCGGTAGAGTCCGCTTCGGGCGTGCAACTGCGTGGTGCGCGAGACTGGGATCGAATGCCTCTGGTGAAGGGTAAACGGGCTTAGCGCCGGTTAAGGAAGCCCGTCAAATAAGGGCTTCTTGGTCGCGTTCGGGTAGCGTGGGACACCCGCGACTGCAACCGTTTTGCAACCGTCTTGCACCCTCCTCGCGCGGGCAGTATCAAACCGGAACAGAAAATGCCGCCAATCAGTCGCCCTCCGTGCCGCAGGTCAGCGGCAGTAAGTGTAACCCAGGGCCCAGAACCGGCTGCTTCAACCACGAACGAACTTCGAAACCTCGGAGTAACATTTCCGCCATGAATGGAGGACAGTCGATCCGGTTCTGCACCAGCGTGGACGGGGTGCGCCTGGCAGTTGCCACCGTAGGGCAAGGTGCACCGATCGTACGCGCGGCGACGTGGCTGACGCATGTGGAAAAGGATGCCGACAACCTTTGCAACCGCCACTGGGTTGCAGAACTGAGTCGAGAGCACTTGTATGTGCGGTACGACTCCCGCGGGTGCGGGCTGTCCGATCGGGACGTGGAACGCTTCTCGGTAGAAGCATGGATTGAGGACCTCGAGGCGGTCGCTGATGCCCTCCAGCTCGAGCAATTTCCTCTGGTTGGGGTGTCGCAGGGTGCGGCGATAGCGATCGGCTACGCGGCGCGGCACCCACAACGGGTGAGCCATCTCGTCATTTACGGGGGCTGTGCGCGCGGACTGCTCAAGCGCGATCCGTCGCCCCAGGTGGTGGACGCGGCGCAGGCGATGCTCAAGGCCGCGGAGCTAGGCTGGGGCGCCGACAGTTCGTCCTTCCGGCAGGTGTTCATATCGCAACTGTTTCACGACGCCAGCGCAGAGCAACAGCGCGCGTTCGACGAAGCCCAGCGCCTGACCATTTCCGGCGTGAATGCGGCGCGCTTCATGAAGGAAGTGTTTGAGATCGACGTCCGCGAGCTGGCGCCAAAGGTGCGCTGCCCAACCTTGGTATTTCACGCGAGCGGCGATCCTTGCTTCCCTTTCGAGGAAGGTCGACTGCTTGCGTCGCTGATTGCCGGCGCCCGGCTGGTACCGCTGCCAAGCAAAAACCACCTTCCCTTCGAAACCGAGCGCGCGTGGCCCATGTTCCTAGCCGAACTGCGCGCATTTCTTCCAGCCTCGGCCTCGGAGGCCGAGCAACGCGGCGCCGCGGCGCAGCTCACCTCGCGGCAGCTCGAGGTGCTACGTGAGGTCGCCGGCGGCCAGACCGACAAGCAGATCGCACGCAAGCTATTTCTCAGCCCACGAACGGTCGAGATGCACGTCGCACGCGCGCTTGAGGCACTACAGTGCCGCACGCGCGCCGAAGCGGTGCGGCGGGCCGCCGAACTCAAAATGCTCGGCTAAATAACTACGGTATGCCTTACCGACCGTTTCGCTGCGCGGGCCGTCGCGTTTCTCGGGTCGAGCGTCAGTCGTTGGGGTCGAAGTGCGCGTGCAAGAACTTCAAGATCCCGTCGTGCGCGAACTTCACCCGGGTCGTGCCGATCTGGCCGTAGGGCTCGTAATTGTTGTGCCAGGCTTCGAGCACCGGCTCCTCGGCGGCGTCGCGAAACGTCAGTTTCCAACGCAGCTCCGGGGTGAGGTTGTTGGCGACGGGCGCGGCATTCTCGATGAGATCGAGCAATTCGCCGATTCTCTTTTCGTCCTTCGAGTGAAAACGGCGGACGTCGTCGCGCTTGTCAAGATCGTCGGGGTCGATCCTGACGGGGGTCAACACCCTGCGCCCGAGGTGCACGACATCGAGCGCGACGATCGACTTGCGATCGGTGCGCGCGGTTTGCAGGAGGTCGGTGACGGACATGCGTGCTTCCTCGTTTTATCTCAGCGCCGGTCCCTTATCGGCCGTTTCCCGGGGTGTTATACTCCGCGTTCCGGCCTCTCCGAACGTCTTGGCGGCGTCGGGGCCCATGCGGTGGTCGAAGTTCCTTTCGGGGGTTTGGCTTTCGACCGTCAGTGCCGCGTTCTGACCTTTCGCATCCGTCTGCAATTTGAAGGTATCGTTTTTCCCGAGCGTTCCCAGGTCATCAAGTTCCCCGGGGGTAGGCGCCTGGAGCGTCTGCGGGCGGCCGCCGACTGTGTACCTTATCGTTACCACGTCGTCCTTAACGACGGCGGGACCGGTCAGTTGACCGCCGGTGATGACGCCTCCGCCTCGCTCCTGGCCGTTGAGGGTAACGGCCATCGGCTTGAACTCGGTGCCCCGGGCTACCGAGCGTTGGGCCTCGTGCTCGAGTGTGAACTGATCGGGCGGCTTTGGTGCGACTCCGGGTGGCTCCCAGCGAACCGCGTCGTCGTTTACATGCGCACCCGCTTGCGCTGCGCCGTGCCGGCCGTACCGCTGGTGGGGCGGCTCCGGCTCGAGACTGGCGGGGCCGCGCGTTTTATAGTCAGGGTCATGATCGACATGATGGTTGTTGCGCGAACCCTCGCCGGGGTGTTCGGCACCAACCCGGTGTTCCAAACCCTCGATGTTGCGGCGCTCTTCGGGATCGTCCCAAACCGCAGCCTCGGGCGACTCGGCCGGGTAACCCTTCGCTTGTTCGTAGATACGCTGCTCGTGCTGCTGCCACTCCACCGCGTGACCGGACTCGTGGAGCAGCCCCATCGCCGGCGATAGGACGTTGGGCGTGCCGTCCGGATTCGTGCCGTTGTAAAACCCGCCTTTCGGCGCCCAGCTGATGGACGGGTGCTCGGGATCACTGAAGTTGAACGCGTTGTTCTTGGCGGTATCCGTCGGACGGATTTCGATCGGAGGGGGATACTTGTCTGAAACGTACCAGTGCCCGGAGTCGCGCTTCGGCGGGTTCTCCATGTTGTAGAGCAGATCGATCGCCTCTTGGCATTTTCCATCGGGCCCTTTGCCCTGCCCGAGATACGTCTCCGCCGTCTTGAAATCGTCGAACAGGTCCGCGCGGACTTTCACCGAGCCCACCGGGTGTCCCAACTGATAGTAGAGTTCGCCGTCCTGTCCAATGACGGGCACTCCGGTGACCTTCAGGAGTTCTTCCATCGTCGTCCCAGCCGGAGCGTGCGGGACGGGTTCCTCTCCTTTGGGTGGGTCGATTGCCATCGTTCGAGCCTCCGAAGCCTAAGTCTTGAACAAAACGCCTCCGGGGGGCGGTGCGGAAGCGACAAGCGGCTCGTCGTGGTAGAAGTACGGATCGAGGATGCGTACCGCGGTGATGCAGTCGATCGGAAGATTGCTGCTTTCGGCCGCGGCGCGGATCGCATCGGGGGACGGCCCATCGTAGACGCAGTAGCTCTTGCGCAGGTCGTCGCTCACGTAGGAGTGGATCCACGTGACACCCTCGCTCGCGTTGCGCTCGACGACGCCGGCGCAGGCCGCTGCTCCTTCGTCGCCCGGCGGAATCCGCAGTGCGTCGGCAAAAGTTCGCTCAACTATGTAGCGCGGCATCGTCGTCTCCCATGGCGGCTCTGAAGTAGGTCGTCGCGGATTGCGAACGTCGGTTCTCTATCGTCCTCCGTATCCGCTCACGGCCGCCATGTCTTGCTGCGGGGCTACGTGACGCGACGGTCCCGGCGAAACCTCCACCGGTAACGGACCCGAAAACGCCTGAATCGGTTCGTGCGGCTCGGAAGGGTGGTTATCCGTCGCCGACATCGTCACGGTACCTTTCGGAGGGTCCTGATCCGGTGTCCACTTGCCGTCGCTCGTGAAATTCAGGGCGTAGTTGTGCGGCTTCTCGGCGAGCGCATCAGCCCCCATCCTCGCCTTGGCTTTAGAGTCTCGATCGCGATCCTCGGGATCGTCGACTCCCTTTGCCGCCGCACCCTTTAAACCGTCCCGAGCCTGAGCGTCATCACGCGCCGCTGCATTCAAATCCCGTTCGGCTTGGATCTTTCGTACTTTATCCTCAGCCATCTGCGCCTCGAGTTGACTTGCCGCTTCGGCGTAGGGATGATGGATCGGCTCGTTGTTCGCGTCCGTCATCACCTTTCCGTGCGCATCTTGCATCGGATCGTGAAAGCTCACCGTACGCGTATGACCGTGGTCATTGAACTTCACCGTGTAGCGGCCGCCATCGCCTTCCTTATCAGGCGCGAACGCGGCCTCAGTCGCGGCGCCCTTGAGATCGAAGCCGCTTTGTGCAGACTTTCTGACACCGTCGATCGTGACGAACTCGGCCACCGGCGGAGCGCCGTTGCCGTGCGGCTGCGCGTGATGAGGCGGAGCGCCGTTGCCGTGCGGCTGCGGTTGAGGAGCCGGAGTGTCCTTGCCCTGCGGCTGCGGTTGAGGAGCCGGAGCGCCGTTGCCCTCGTTGATGGTTATGTTGAGCCCGAAGATCGCGCCGCTGCCTGGATCGCCCTTATCGCCTTTGTCGCCCTTAGGGCCTTGAATGCTGTCGCCTTTATCGCCCTTAGGGCCTTGAATGCTCTCGCCCTTATCGCCCTTAGGGCCTTGAATGCTCTCGCCTTTATCGCCCTTCGGGCCTTGACGGCCTGGATCGCCCTTAACGGCGACGCCTTGAGGGCCTTGAGGGCCTTGCGGGCCTTGCGGGCCTTGAGGGCCTTGCTGGCCGGGATCGCCCTTAACGCTGACGCCTTGCTGCCCTTGCGGGCCTTGCGGGCCTTGAGGACCCTGAGGGCCTGGAGGGCCTGGAGGGCCCGCAGGGCTTTCCTTGCCTTTCTTGTCGTCCCCGTCTAGTCCAAGTTGCTCGTCGACCGTCTTGTCTGCAATAGGGACGAGCACAGGGGCGAGCTCAGGGAACGTGGTGGTTATGGTTGTGTCTATTTCTTTTTTTATCAATTTCCCACCTAAGTTTTTGGCATCATCCCAAAAGCCCATACAAGTCCCCCTCGCGCAAGTGCGGGTGCGAAACTCAATCTGATAGCGATTCTAGCGCTCCGCGCGTCGTGCGTCGTCGGTGACGTTGCCTAGATCGCGCGGCGCGCGGTGTGGGCGAAATTGCCTAGATCGCGCGACGCGGTTACCTATTCTGCCGGCGCGACGCCGAGCTCGCGGCACTCAGACAGGGGTTAGATGTCGGCGTTCATCAAGTCGTCGATTGGCGCGTCGCTCTCCGGCTGCCAACCCTTGAGGTCATCATTGTAGGCATAGATGTCTTTGCGCGCGTCCAGAACGATGGTCGGGACGGCGTCGAAGATCAGCTGCTGGAGGCGTTTCATTCCGGCCATCCGTTCGCCGAAATCGTACTCGTGCTTCCCTCGCTCGATGATCGCGTCGATTTCGGGATTGCAGTAAAACAGATCGTTTTGACCCTGCGGCGGAAATCGGTTGCACGCAAATCCGTTCGAGAGGTCCTGGTTTGCGAACCAGGACCATTTAAACAGGGCGACGTCGAATTTGCCGCTGAAGAGGATTCCGCCATCTTGGGCGAGCGCGAAGAGCCGCGCCGGCTGATAGTGTTTGACGACGATGTCGACGCCGATTTGCTTCCACCAACCTCGCATCAATTCGATCCGCTCGTCGGAATCCGGCTCACCGCTGCGGGTCGCGAAGTCGAGTATCAGACGCTGTCCGTTTTTCGCGCGAATCCCGTCGCTGTGCCGGGCCCAGCCCGCTCGGTCCAGCAGCGCATTTGCTCCGGCGATATCGAACGGTACGAGCCGAATGTTCAGGTGGAATGGGCTGACCGGCGGTACGATCGACTCACCCAAGTCGTAAACGCCGAACGCGACCTTGTCGTTGAGCGCTTTGCGGTCGGTTGCCATCCGAAGTGCCACGCGCACCGCCGGATCTTCGAGCATCGCATGGCGGTTGTTGAAATCGAGGTGATCGTAGTAGTACGACGGCACGAGGTCGATTTTGATGCCCGGGATGTCCCGAATCTCATTGATGTAATGGGCCTCTCCCCCCCAGAGGTCGATTTCATGCGTCCTTAGCAAGCCGAGCAGAACGTTGCGATTCGGGACGATCTTGTAAATCGCTCGCTGCAATTTGGGCAAGCCGCGCCAGTAGCGGGGATTTGCAACCAGGTCCACCGAGTCGCCGCGCTTCCAGGCCGAGTACTTGAACGGTCCGATGCCCACGGGCAGCTCGTTGTACGGGTCGGTGTTGACGTTTTTTCCCGCGAGCAAATGCTTGGGTAAGATGCACGGACCGCTGGAAAAGAACGTGTACAGCGCCGGTCCGTACGGTGCCCTGAGATGGAAAACGACCGTATACCGATTCGGCTCGTCGACTTTGACGATTTGATCGTAACCCTCGCGGCTAACGACGTTCGTCCTCGGGTCGTTGACGAGGTTCGTCGTGAAGACGACGTCGTTGGCGTCGAACGGCGCGCCGTCGGACCAGACGACGCCCGTCCGAAGATGCCAGGTGATCGTCTTTCCGTCAGCGCTGATGCCGCCGTTCGCCTTGCTCGGAACCTGCGTCGCGAGCTCCGGAACGTTTGCCTCTCCGTTCTTATCGCCGCGAACCAGATATGCCATCGTCATCGCAGAGAGCGGTCCGAGCGCCGCCTGATAGTTGGTCATCGGGTTGAGGCTGGATAGATCATCCGTGCCCGCAAAGCGCAACGTGTGAGCCTGCGTGTAGGGGTGACGGCCGGCGCTGCCCCCGATCTTCGTGCAGCCGGCGACGGCGATCAGCGTGATCCCTGCGAGTACTGCGGTCCTGGTTCGGCGATCGATGGACATGAACGCCGGCCGGTTGGCTACTTTGCCCCCAACTTGAGGCGCAGCGCCGCCGCGACCGCTTCCGTGCGCGAGGCAACCCCGAGCTTTGCGAACGCCGCGCTGAGATGGTGGTCGACCGTGCGGACGGAGATGCTCAAGCGCTCGGCGATTTCGGCGTTTTTCAACCCCTCGCAGAGCAGCGCGAGAACCTCTCGCTCGCGCTCGGTCAAGTCGTGCGGATCGGGCTTGGCGGAAGGGCGCATGCGGCGCGGCACGCCCCCCACGCCTCGCGCCGCCAACTCCGCGCGCAGCGCGGTCGCGGCCGATCGCGCACCGAGCCGTTCGAAGAGCGCGAGTGCCTCGATTTTCGCCGGCGCGTCGCCCGCGGCAAGCGCGCGGGCTTGTTCGTAGGGACACCCGAGGGCGCCCCACGCCGCCGCCGCATCGCGACTGCGTCCTTCAATTTCGAGGCGGAACGGTTCAGCAAGCGGGACTTCCGCAATCGTTTTCGCGCCGGCACGATGCAGCAGCAGACTCATCTCGCCGGCTAACCATGAATCCTCCTGACGCACAGCGGTGGCGAGAGCCGTTTCAGCTTCCGCGATCACGTTCGCGAGATCCCCGCGCAGGTGGGCCGCTTCGGCCCGTGCCGCGCGGACCGGAGCGACGCGCAGCAGGGTCTTGTCCGTCTGCGCAAGCGCGAGCGCCTGGTCGAGCAACTCGCCGGAATCGTCGCCACGTCGATGACGAACGCGAGCCAGGGCAAGCAGCGCCGTGAGACCTTGCCTATCGACGGTCTCTCGGGCGATGCGTTCGGCCTCGTCCCAGCGACCCAGATACACTTCGACCAGGACCAGCCATCCCGCGGCATACACTCGGGCGTTCTGGATGTCGCGCCCGTCTGCGAAGGCCATCGCGCGCAGCAGGTACTCGCGCGCTTCGTGCAACCGGAACACCTCACACGAGCCCGAGCCGATGTTGTTTGCGATGACGGCCGCCATGTAGTCGAGGCCATCCGCCATGGCCCGGTCGAGCGCGCGGTTCGAGATTGCGAGGCCCGCGTCATAATCGACAAACAGCGTCGCCGCGCCGAGCGTACCGAGCGCCGCCGTCAATTCGTCGCGTCCTTCCAGACGCTCCGCGAGCTGGACCGCTTTGTTGCCCCACGCGATCGCTTTACGAGATTCGCGGTCGAGCATGTGGAGGTGCGCCTCGACGCGATAGGCGCGCGCCAGCGCCAGCCCCGGCGGCAACGTTTCGAGCAAATCGAGGGCGCGCCGGCTCGCCACCCGCGATTCGTCAATGCGCCACGATCGGACGTAGGCCAACGCGAGCTCGCTGAGGTTCTCCGCTTCGCCGAGGAGGTTCCCGGCACGCTCGTACAGCGCGCCTGCAGCCCGGCGCGCCTCGATCGCCTCTTCGGCATCGTTCGTGAAGACAATCTCACGCGCATAGGCCTCGAGCCAAACGATGCGCTCGCTCTCATCGTCGCCCGCAGCACGGAGCGTTGCGCGATAGTGCGCGGCCGCTTCACGATGCGCGCCGCGCAGTGCGGCCTCGCGCGCGGCCTGCGGCGCGAACCGGACGACCGCCGCATCGTCGCCGGATCGCACCGCATGATGGATCAGACGCGCGGAGCCGCGAGCCGCGTGGCCCCGCTCGACGAGCGCGCGCAGCACGCTCGCGTGCAGCGCACGCGCCACGGGCTCCGCTAGTGCCGCTTCGACGACCTCCCGGGCAAGCTCGTGCCGGAATCGCAGCGCGTCCTTTTCCGCTAGAATGAGTCCGGAGTTCAGGCATTCTACCAGGGCCGCCGGATCGTCCGGACACAGTGTTTCAACCAGGAAACGCTCGATTTTCCCAGGCACGATGGCGACGAGGCCGGCGATGGCCTGGGCCTTGGGGCGGAGCCGCGCGAAGCGGGCCAGCACGACGTCGCGCACGGTGTGGGGCGCCTTGCCGCTCGCGTTGCGCAGCAGCTCGGTCACAAAAAACGGGTTACCGTGCGTCGCTTCGTAGATGCCCGCCGGCGAGCGCAACGCGCGGCGAGCCAAGAGCGCCACGCCGTCCGGCGAGAGAGGCGCGAGATCGATGCGGCTTGTGGTACCGGGCGGCAAATCGCCGACGACGCCGCGCAAGGGGTGGATCGCGCTCAGCTCGTCGTCACGATAGGAAATGACGAGCAAGCAGCGGGCGCTCTCGATCCGGCGCCCGAGGAACTTCAGCAGGTCGAGCGTCGCCCCGTCGGCCCAGTGCGCGTCCTCGACGACCAGCAACGTCGGCGGGCCTTGCCGCAAGTCGCCCAAGACGTCTTCGAAGAGCAACCGGCGCTCGCCGCCCGCGCGAAGCTGGTCCGCGAAACGAACTTCGTTCTCGCGGGCGATGTCATACAGCGGCGCGAGCGGATGGGGCGTCTCGAGCGCGTCGCAGGCACCCCACCAGATCCGCAGATCCGGATGCAATGAGGCAGCGGCGCGCAGCAGGGTCGTCTTGCCGACCCCGGCCTCACCCGTGACCAGCAGCGTGCCTCCCGTGCCGCTACCCAGCGCCTGCACGGCTCCAGCAAGGACGCGTAAACCCTCCTCGCGCTCGATCAAGCTCTCAGCGCGAACCCGATTCCGCCGTGGAGACCCAGGGAGCAACACCAGCCGATCCTTGGTATATTATATCCCCTGCGGCCGTCGTCAAGACCTGGCGCGGCACTCGACCGGGCGCTGCTCGGCACCGCCCGCCGGAGCAAAATAAACCCTGACCCGGTTACGTCGTTCACCTTCTTCGAAAAGCCCGTATTTGAGACAAAATTTCTCGCGGGTTACGCTGCTTTCTCCATCATCGGACATCCCGCGTGACCCGATTGGAAACGCGCGCCGAAGCGGTGTGGCGCCCCGCCGAACTCAAACTGCTCGGCTAAACTACGGTATGCCTTACCGTAGACCGATCCGTCGCTTGCCGTAGTTCCCCGACTGACGCCGTGTATTCGCCGACCGTATACTGCGTCTCAACGGGCGCGCTGCACGGGAGGAATGTCATGCAAGCAGTGATTTGTGAGGCCTTCGACGGGCCGGAAGCACTGGAAGTCAGAGAGTTCTGTGACCCGGTACCCGGTCCAGGAGAGATTCTCGTCGAGGTCCACGCCGCAGCCGTGAGCTTTATGGATACCTTGATGGTCTCGGGCCGGTACCAAATGCGCCCCGAGACACCCTTCGTCCCGGGCACGGATGCCGTCGGCGTGGTACGCGAGGTCGGCAGCGGCGTGACGCGCTTTCATCGCGGCGACCGAGTCGCTTGCACGCGCTTTACCGGCGGCCTCGGAGAGCTCATGGTGGCGGGCGAATGGGAAGCGGTCCGCATTCCCGACGGCGTCGATTTCGAGGCTGCCGCGTCCCTCCTGTATGCCTACGGTACGGCGTATTACGCACTTGTCGAGCGCGCAAAACTGCGACGCGGCGAAACAGTCTTCGTGTCCGGCGCAGCGGGAGGCGTGGGACTTGCCGTGGTGGATCTCGCAAGACATTTCGGAGCGCGGGTCATCGCGGGGATCGGGACGGATGACAAAGTTGCCTTGGTCCGCGCTTACGGCGCTGCGGAAACGATCAACTATCGGACCGAGAGCCTGAAAGATCGTCTAAAGGCCATTACGGGCGGTGACGGTGTGGATGTTTGCGCCGAGATCGTTGGCGGGGAAATCTTCGAACTAATGACGCGCCTGATGGCCTGGGAAGGCCGTCTTATGCCGATCGGATTCGCGAGTGGGAAGATTTCGTCCGTGCCGATGAATCTTCCGCTGTTGAAAAACTATTCTATCGTCGGTGTGTTCTACGGCGCCTGGAATCGGCGAGATCCGCAGGGCACCGCGCGTGTGTTCGAGACCCTCATGGGTCTGCTAGCCGCGGGCGCCATACGCCCCTGCGTTCAGCAAGTGATGCCGCTGCATCAGGTTCGCGAAGCCATGCGCGCGATCGCTGACCGCTCGGTACAGGGCCGCATCGTACTGAAGCTGCGGTAAGGACGAGCATGCCTATTCTGCAGACCTCCGGATTCCGCATCGATTACAGCGACGCCGGAGCTGGAACTCCGGTGGTGCTCGTTCATTCCTCGGTTAGCGGCAATCGCCAATGGAACAGTCTCGCTCAGGAGCTCGAACCACACTTCCGGGTGCTGGCGCCGAACTTATTTGGCTACGGCGAAACCACAGCCTGGCAACAAGATGGCAGCCAGACGTTAGCCGATCAGGCGAACCTCGTCCTGCGCGTCGCGCAGCAATTCCCTGGACCCATACGCATCGTAGGGCACTCGTTTGGCGGCTCGGTGGCGCTCAAGGCGGCTACGATGCTCGGCGATCGCGTCTCGCATCTGTTCCTATTCGAGCCGAATCCGTTCTATCTGCTGGCGCAGAACGGCCGGGCGGATGCTTATGCCGAGGCGATGGAGCTGCGCGACTTTATCAAAAGCTACGGTGCTAAGGGCGACTGGGCCGCGGTCGCGCAACGTTTCGTCGATTACTGGCTTGGCGACGGAGCGTGGGCCGTAACTCCAGAGCAACGGCAGCTTGCGTATATGAGGCTGCTGCGTCCGAACTACTACGAATGGGACTGCATGAAAAGCGATGCAATCGCAATCGAGAACGTCGCGCAACTTTCAGCAAAAGCGATGCTCGTCTACAGCGCGGGCGCGCGACGGCCGATACGCGAGATCGCACAGCTGATCGAGGAGAGATGCCCCAACTGGTCGGTCGCGACCGTCGCTGAAGGCGGCCATATGGCCATGCTCACGCACCCGCACCTGGTAAATCCGCTGGTGACCAAGTTCTTGCGCGATCAACAGACCTCCGCAAACGGCCGCCAGCAGCTGGCTTTGCCATGATCGCCGCAACGACGGGCCTTTTTCATGCGCGAGACTGGACTCGAACCAGCACGCCCTTGCGGGCGCTAGCCCCTCAAGCTAGTGCGTCTACCAATTTCGCCACTCGCGCACGGGGCATCCGGCAACGCCGGGGAGAGGACTCTCTGCGGCGCGCCGGGTCGTTCGTCCTGTGCACCGCTCGAGCGCCACTAGCTATCATCGGCAGCGCGCCGGCTTTAGCTCACTTCATGTTCGGGTCGAGGGCGTCCCGGAGCCCGTCGCCCAGATAATTGATCGCGAGCACGGTCACGAGGATGCACAGCCCGGGGAAGATCGCAACCCAGGGCGCGATCGCCATATTCGACTCGGCGTTGGCGAGCATGTTGCCCCAAGACGCCGTCGGCGGCTGGATACCGAAGCCCAAGAACGAGAGCGTCGATTCGAGGATGATGACGTTCGCGACCTCGAGGGTCCCCTGCACGATGATCGGGGCGACGGCGTTGGGCAGCAGGTGCCGAAAGATGATCCGCCCGTCGCGGTTGCCGAGCGCGCGCGCCGCTTCGCAGAATTCCTTTTCGCGCAGACTCAGGAACGACGCCCGCACGAGCCGCGCGACCGCGGGCCAGGACGTGCCGCCGATGATGACCACGATCACGCCGAAGCCGAGCGCGGCTTTGTTCGAGGACGCGGCCACGATCGCGGTCAGCACGAGCAACAACGGCAGGAGCGGGATCGACAGGAACACGTCCGTCAACCGCATCAGCAGGTAGTCGATCCAGCCGCCGTAGTAACCGGAGACCGCGCCGATCACCGTGCCGATCGACAGCTCCATCAGCACGGCGAAGAACGCGACCGTCAGCGAGATTTGGCCGCCGTACATCAGCCGCGAAAGCAGATCGCGGCCGTTCTCATCGGTGCCCAAGATGTGGTGGGCGACGCCCGGCGCGAGCGGGTAGCCCGACCAGTTCGCCTGGTCGATGAAGTTGGGGTCAGCCGGCGCCAGGAGCTTGGCCGAGAAGGCGCAGACGGTAATCACGCAGATCACGATGGCGCCCAAGAGCGCGAGCCGATGCCGCCGGAACCGCTTCCATACGCCGTGGCGCTCGATGCGGACGTCGTCGTCCGCAAGCGCGGGCGCGAGCGCTCCCGGCGCTAGGGTCGCCGCCATCAGCAGAGCCCTCGCTCAATCATACTTCACCCGCGGGTCGAGCCAGGCGTACGCAACGTCGGCCACCAGGTTGAAGAACACGACCAGGGTCGAGACGATCAGCAGATAGCCCATCAGCAGCGAGAAATCGAACTGACCGAGCGCATTGAAGAACAGCCGCCCCATGCCCGGCCAAGCGAAGATCGTCTCGGTGACGACCGCGCCCGCAAACAGGCCCGGCAGCGACAGCGCGATGATCGTCACGACCGGTATCAGCGCGTTCTTGAGGCCGTGGCGCAGGATGATGGTCAGCTTGTCGAGGCCTTTGGCGGCGGCCGTGCGCATGTAGTCGGTGCGGATCACTTCGAGCATCGAGCTGCGCGTGAAGCGGCTCCAGGTCGCGATGTACACGAGGCTGAGCACGATCGTCGGTAGAATCAGGTGCTCGAGGCGATCGCCGATGTCGACGTCGTCGGTCGACGAGATGCCCGCTGAGGGCAAAGCGAAATGATATCCGAACGCGGTGATGCCCGTAACCGCGAACGCGAGTTGCAGCATCAGTGCGAACCAGAACACCGGCATCGATTGCCCGAAGAAGGCTAGCGTCGTCACCGTGTAGTCGACCAGCGAATACGGCTTGATCGCGGCGAAAATCCCGATCGAGACGCCGATCAGCAGCGAGACCGCAAACGACGTGCCCGTCAGCAGGATCGTCGCGGGCAAGCGTTCGACGATCGCCTGCACGACGGTCTCCGAATTCGACGTCGAATAGCCCAGGTCGCCCTGCACCACCATGCCGAGCCAACGCAGGTAGCGCACCGGCAGCGGCTGATCGAGGCCGAAGTTGTGTTTGAGGCGCGCGATGTCGGCGGCCGTGATGTGCGGGTTCTGCAGATACGGCGCGAGCGGACCGCCCGGCGCGTTGCTGAGGATCCAATAGAGGATGATCGAGATAAGCAGGAGCAGCGGCACCGCCTGCAGCGTCCTGCGAACGACGTAGCTAAACAGGTAAATCGCCTCGTTGAGAAGCTCTGGCTGCGGCGCCGACTTCGCGGGCCGGGCCGCCGGTACTTCTCAGCGGGCTTGCTCCTTCGGGCCCAGGCAGCCCGAGCAGTTCGCGAGCTTGGGCCGGGGTGGCGGCCGGCCGCCCTAGTTCCGTGGCGATCCGCACGACGCGGGCGACCAGCTCGTCGTTACGCGCCAAACGTCCCTTCGAATAGTAGATGTTGTCCTCGAGCCCGACGCGCACGTGGCCCCCCATCGCGATCGCGACCGTGGCCAGCGGCAACTGATCGCGCCCGATTCCGGCGACCGACCAGGTGCAGCCGGCCGGCAATTGGTCGACCAGATAGCTCAAGTTGCGCACGCTCGCATCGAGGCCGCCCGGAACGCCGAGCACGAAGTCGACGTGGGCCGGAAGCGAGAGCAGCCCCTCGGCCGCCAGGCGTTTGGCATTGGACAGGTGGCCGGCGTCGAAGATCTCGAGTTCGGGCCGGACGCCGTAGCGGACGATCTCCGCCAGGATGCCGCGCATGATCGGGAAGCTGTTCTCGAAGACGTCGTCGCCGAAGTTGACCGTGCCGCAGGTCAGCGTGGCCATCTCCGGCCGCAGCCGGAGCGGCCCTGCGCGCTCCGCGACCGTCATCCCGATAGCGCCGCCGGTTGTGAATTGCACGATCAGGTCGCTGCTTGCGCGGATGGCCTCGAGCGCCTGGCGGAAGCGCTCCGGATCGCTCGTGTTCCGGCCGTCGTCCTGGCGGCAGTGGACGTGGATCATCGCGGCGCCGGCAGCCTGGCAGAGCGCGGCCGTTTCGCCGAGTTGCTCCGGCGTCAGCGGCAAGTGCGGGGTCTGTTCGGGGGTCAGCTCGGCCCCGACGGCGGCGACGGTAACGATCAGCGGGACCACGGCCGAACCTTCCCGTAGAGCGCCCGAAGGTCCGCCAGCTAGGGAGAATGCCACTGCGGTTGCTTCGAGGCCTCGCGCTGTTCGTCGTCCTGCCGCTCGGGTTCTTAGCCTTGGCCGCAACGATCGGCGTGCTGCTCGGAAGCAGCCGTGTGCTCGCGCCACGCGCGCTGCCGCCCTCCCCGGGGACCGATTGGGGCGGCGGTTCGGCCGCGCGCGGGCGGCACGTCGCCGCGAGTTACGGTGCCTGCCTCGATTGCCACGGAGCGGACCTCGCCGGCGGGAAGGCATTCTTCCGCGGCCCGATGGGAACGCTCGTCGCACCGAACCTCACCCGAGGCGTGGGCGGCGTCGGCTCGGCGTACAGCGATTCCGATCTCGAGCGAGCGATTCGCGCCGGCGTGCGCCCGGACGGCAGCGGGTTGCTCGTCATGCCCTCGGTCGCGTTCGCGAACATGAGCGACGCCGACCTACGCGACGTCATCGCCTACCTGCGCAGCGTACCCGCCGTGAATCGTTCGACGCCCGCACGCGTAATCGGGCCGCTCGCGCGAGTCTTGCTCGCGACAGGTCAGCTTCGCGTCGAACCGGACCGGATCGATGCGGCAATGACGCATCCGGCGACGACGCCCGCCGGCGCGACGATCGAGCACGGCCGCTACCTCGCAAGCGTCGGGGCATGCATGGAGTGCCACGGCGCAAACCTCGCGGGCGGACACTATCGGGGATCGCCGAAGGACCCGCCGGCCAGCAACATCACCCCGGCCGGGATCGGCGCCTGGACGGAATCGGATTTCAATCGAACGCTGCGGCTAGGGCGCGATCCGCGCGGCCACGTCCTCAACCAGTTCATGCCCTGGACGTCCTACGCCCAACTCGACGATGACGAACTGGCCGCGCTCTGGACGTACTTGCGCAGCGTACCGCCGGTCAAGTCCTAGCGATCCTCGG
>Ga0302325_10002932_pt1 | contig 40882 bp, 38 predicted proteins | sample Palsa_T0_2_FD_201948 | JGI IMG/M metagenome (GOLD analysis project Ga0302325, IMG submission 201948) | Peat permafrost microbial communities from Stordalen Mire near Abisko, Sweden - Palsa_T0_2 | ecosystem: Environmental > Terrestrial > Soil > Palsa > Peat permafrost | place: Sweden: Abisko...
TGGGAGGCCCTCTCCCGGGCGGAAGGCCGGCTGAGTGCCGATCTCCGGCACCTGCACGTCCTGTCGCCGGCGCGGACCCTTGATCGAGGCTACGCGGTGGTGACCGGGCCGGATGGAGCGGTTGTTCGTAGGGCGGAGGCGTTGCATGTGGGTGATCCCATCACTGTCCGCCTCGCCGTGGGGCAGATCGGCGCGGCCGTTACTAACGTCGAACGACCGGATGGAGGCGACAGATGAGTGAACAGGTTCCCGATGACGGTGCCGGCTCGCCGGCCGCTGGCTCGCCGGCCGCTGGCTCGCCGGCCGCTAGCCGCACGTTCGAAGAGCTGATGACGGAGCTGGAGACCGTGACCGAGCGGCTGGCCGCCGGCGACCTCGGGATCGAGGCGGCTGCTGATCTGTACGAGCAGGCCGAGCGGCTCCACGCCCAGGCCGCCGAGCGGCTGGCCCAGGTGCAAGCCCGGGTGGAGGCTCTCACCTCGCCCGGTCGGGCGCCTGGGCCGGCCGGCGGCCCCTAGCCCTGATCGCGTCTATTCCCACAAATATGATTGGACAAGTCGGGATTTGCCGCGTAAACTGTGCCGATGTTCGGCCAGGGACGACCGTGGGAAGATACGGTGCGGCGGGCTCGAGCGCTGGCCGAGGAGGCCGGCTCGCTAGTCAAGAGTGGACGGAAGCTGCGCCCCGACTGGTTGGGTCCGGCGGCCGCATGGCTGGCTGCGGACGCACCCGCCTGGGAGGACATGTCGGGAGCCATCCCCGAGGAGCGGAGCTACCGCTTGTTGGCGAGTTCGCTTCAGTTGGAGGCGTGGCTGATCTGCTGGCCGCCGGGTGGACGCCTAGCCCTACACGATCACGGAGGAGCCAGCGGTGCGTTGCAGGTGGTCCGCGGTGACCTCTACGAGGGGTTCGTGTCGGATGGGGGGACCCGAGTCCGATCCCGTGCGTTGTCAGCAGGTGAGGGAGTTGCCTTCGACGGTGACTATTTGCACGATGTGGCCAACCGGGGGGCCGACCTCACGACCACCGTCCACCTGTATGGTCCGGCGTCAACGTCCATGTCCTTTTACCGATTGCATCCCTCGAGCCGCCGGCCGATGCCTATCAGTGTTCCGCCTGGCTGAGACAGTGAGACAGACTGACCGGGTGACCGCCCCGAGTCGGATCGACGAGATGCTGGCGACGGCGCGGGACGGCCTGCGCCGGGTGGGACCGGGGGAGGCCGCAGCCTTGGCGGGCGACGGCGGGATCCTGGTTGATATCCGACCGGCAGCCCAACGGGCCCGCGACGGCGAAATCCCCGGAGCGGCGATCATCGAACGCAACGTGCTCGAGTGGCGCCTGGACCCGACCTCTCCGGCCCGGCTCTCCGCGGTCGACGAGTCCTACTACCACCGTCCGCTGGTCATCGTGTGCGATGAGGGGTACGCGTCCAGTTTCGCCGCCGCCTCCCTCCAGGCGCTCGGCCTGCTCGGCGCGACCGACCTCGCGGGAGGATTCCAGGCCTGGGCGGCCGCCGGTTTGCCAGTCATCGTCTCCCAGCCGTTTCCGCCCGGCGGAGGGAGCACACCCTGAGCGACCAGCTCGATCTTCAGATCTCGGGGACCCTGGGCTCTCGCCACATGCGCCAAATCGGGGGACTGCCTGCCTTCGACGCGATCTCATCGATTACCTCGAAGCCGAAACGCGAGTAGAGCGGGACGTTGCGCTCTTTCGATGATTCCAGGTAGGCGGGTTCTCCCGCCTCGTCGATGTGGGCGAGCATCGACCGCAATAACGCTGAACCCACTCCCTGGCCTTGGCGTTCGGGCGCGGTCCCCAGGGTGAAGAGATACCAGTGAGGCTCGGTCGGATGGAGTCCTTCCACCTTGAACATCAAATTCAAGGCGTTGATCGTGTGGGCGCTGAGGATGAAGGGAGCTGTTGGCAACAGCTGCAACAACTCGAGCACGGGGTGGCGTTTCCGGTCTGGTGGTCCCCATAGGGCCGCCCCGCTGAGATCCTCGGTTGTGTACACGTGACAATGTGGCAGGTATTGGTGCCGTAACTGAGTGGAGAAGAAAGAGTGCAATCCCCGTTGGCGACGTCGCTGTCCCGCGAACATGAAGTTGGCTACCGGGTCGTCGTCGAAGGCGCGAACCAGCATCTTTGTCACAGCTGGAACGTCCGATGTGGTTACGGGTCTGATCGTCGGGGCGTCGGGTCGCGATTTCACGCCGGGATAGTAACTGCCGAGTACGCCTCACCGTCGGCCGACCGGTGGCCGACCGGGTTCGGGTAGAACTGATTTATGACAGATCTCCTGCAAGGCACAGCCGCGTTGGTGACCGGCGCCAGCTCTGGAATCGGCGAGGCGACCGCCGCGGCCCTGGCCGCCGAGGGCGCCGCAGTGGCGCTGGTTGCCCGCCGGCGGGACCGGCTCGAAGCGCTGGCGGGGCGGATCCGCGACGCCGGTGCCAGCGCTGAGGTGATCGAGGCGGACGTGACCGACCGGGCCTCAGCGGAGGGCGCAGTCGCCAGCGCCGTACAGGCGTTCGGTCGTCTCGATGTGGTCGTCAACAACGCGGGGATGATGCTCCTCGGGCCGGCGGTCGGCGCCCCGATCGAGGAGTGGGAGACCATGGTGCAGCTCAACCTCACCGGTCTGCTCTACGTCAGTCATGCCGCCACGCCGCACCTACTGAGCGCCGCCGAGCAGGAGCCGCGGCGGGTCGCCGACCTGGTCAATATCTCATCGGTGGCCGGCCGCGTCGCCCGCTCTGGAAGCGCTGTCTACAACGCCACCAAGTGGGGCGTCAACGCGTTCAGTGAGGCCCTGCGCCAGGAGGTGGCCGGCCGGCACCTGCGCGTCGGGCTCATCGAGCCCGGGGCGGTGGCCACCGAGCTGTCGAGCCACAACCGGCCGCAGATTCGGGACGCGATCCAGCAAAGGTTTGCCGGCGTCGAACGGATGCAGGCCGCAGACATTGCCAGAGCGGTGCTCTACATGGTCACCCAGCCGCGGCATGTCGCCGTCAACGAGATCCTCATTCGGCCGACGGAGCAGGAGGGCTGACGCGAAGAGCGTCCGGGCGCCTCACGCGCTAGGGGCGGGCGTGTCGTCGCTCTTGCCTTTGCCTGACCGCCGAGTTCCGATGCGATCGACGACCCTACCGACCCGTTCGGTGGTGCTCTGAAGCGGGGCGAGGGTGCTCGACACGTTCCCGATCGTCACCTCGAGCATGCCGATCGAGCGATCGAGCGACTCCAGGGTCGGCACGAGTGACGAGAGGGCGCTGAGTGGCTCGATGACCTTGACGATCTCCTGCAGGATGTCTCCGACCGGTGCCAGCCGCTCCAGGGCTGGCGCGACTTGGGCGATCGCGTCGAGGGTCGTCCGCAGGTCTGCCAACTGCTCGAGGGCCGGCACAACCCGGGCGATATCGACCAGCGTCTCGTCGAAGCCGGCGATCCTTTCGATGGCGGGCCCGAGGTCACCGAGCCGTTGGAGGGAGGCGACGACGCCGGGCAGTCCGAGCAGGCTGCGAATGTTGGCGTCGACCTCCGCTGCGAGTCGCTTTACGCCGTTGTCCTTGCCGGGAGAAGCAGTCATGGCGCCATCTTGCCCGGTGCGGCGCGGTGTAAGGGCTTTCCAGGCGGCGTCCCCGTCGCCATCATGGCCGCCCGAACCGTCGCTCTTCGGCGTCGTGGTCGCCGACGTATCCGATGCCCTGATAGATGGAGTTGGACGTCGGGTTGGCCAAGTCGGTGTAGAGGGCCACGTGGGTCGCTCCGCCGTCGAGGGCCGTTCGGGTGGCGTTGGCGGTCACGGCGGCTCCGTACCCATGCCGCCGGCAACGGGGCGGGGTGTAGACCGGCCCTATGCGGGCGACCCCTTGGGCGGGGGCGCTATGGGCGGCCAGTGACACCGCCTTGCCATCGTCGACCCAGACGCGGAGCTGTCCGGAGGTGAGACGCCCCTCGGCAACGACCCGTACATCCTCCGTTGACGGACGCCGGTGGGCTTCGGCGTGGAACGCCGCAAACCAGTCGGTCACCACCTCGATATCGTCATTACCGGCCGGCCTAGCCCGACCTGAGACCCCGACCGGGACGCGCAACTCGCCGAGCCGGTACATCCGCATCGCCACCTCAACCGACGAGACGTCTCCGCTGAGTTCGCTCCACCGTTCGGAGAAAGCTGTCACCGAGGCCCTCTCCCCGTTGACCCCGGCAACGGGATGCTCTTTGTCGAAGATCGCCTCGGCCAGTTGGGACGCCGCCAGCGCTGACGTACGTGACATAAATAGAGGCTGCGGAGGTGTGTGCATCGCTACGCCGACAACTTCACCGTCGTCGACGACCGCGGCCCACAGGTCGCCGGCGCCGGGAGCGCGTAGACCAGCGAGGATCGCCGCGGCGTGGACGCCGATCACGTTGGTGCTGAACGGGTCGACACCCATAAACGGTGTCGCCAAGTCGCAAAACATCTCGACGCTGCTCATCAAGCGGACGTCCATCCTCTTACTGTGCCAGAGGTCCCCCGCTACGACGCGGCCACCACCCGGTTGGGCCATTCCAGGGTCCAACAACGATCAGAGAGACGGCCCGGGCTCCACCAGCCCCAGATCCCGCCCAGGACCCGGCGGGTCGATTCGGTCCAGGCGATGGCGGACGGTTCGGCGACTCGGAACACGACTTGGCGGATGCCCCCTTCGTAGACGGAATAGCCCGCCCATTGACCCGGGTAGTCCTTCGTCGATCCGACCTCGGCGACAGTGAGCCCGCCGACCGGATAACGCCGGTTGCGGTGGGTGTGGCCGGCGATGATCAATGTGGCCGGGTTGGCGGCGACGAGGCCCGAGACCAGGCGGGTCGAGTCGGGCCACGAGATAGAGGGCGGATAGTGGGTCTCCACCAGCCACCGCTGGGGCGGGTGGTGCATGACCACTACGACCGGGCCATCAGTGTCACGGGCTAGGCGCGCCATGGCCGCCGCGTCCGGGGCGCTAACCGCCCCGACATGAAGGTCCGGCACCGGGCTGTGCCCGAAAACCAGCCGCGCCCCCGGAAGGTCCCGGGCGCGCGGCTCGCGGCTCACGGGAAAACCACACGACGACATCACTTCGGCGGCTTTTAGCGGGCCCCGGATGTCGTGATTGCCCAGTATGGCTTCGACCGGGATGGCGGCCGATCTGAAGATGTCGATCACGGCGTACAGCTCGTCGGCAGTTCCTTTCTGCGTCAGGTCACCTTTGGCGACGAGGAGTTCTGCTCCCCACGACTCGGCTTCAGAGATGGCGGCCCGGGCGCATCGGGTGGGGTAGGGCACCATGCCCCTCGGTCGGGGTCGGGGGTCGTGCAGGCTGTTGAACAGACCGAGCCGGCGCTCACCGATGTGGCAGTCACTGATGCTGGCGAAACGGGCGAGCAGCCGTCCCGGCGGTTTGGGAAGCGTCGTCGCGGAGGCGACTTTCGTCCGCGGAGTGCCCGGGCCCTTGAGGCAGACGTCGTAAGTGGTGGACGGCTCGAGACCGCCGACGGTCACCGCGCCCGGCCCAGCCCGGGCCGGCAACGGCTGGCCGCCCTGAACCCGAACCGGCCGGCCACCCCGGGCCTCGCGGTACCACGCCGGCGGGGCGATGCCGACCTCGAGCCGCTGGTCGCCGATCTCGATGGTCATGTCGGACGACGGCAACCACGCCCAGGCGATCTGTACGGCTCGGTCCTCTACCGCAAACACCTCGACCGGTGTGTCCGGTGGCGCAGCTTTAGACAAAGGCACTGGCCTCGGTGTGGCGCAGCGCCGCGAACCGCTCCCGCACGTCCGTCCGTCGGCCCCGGTCTTGAGCCAGGTTGATCAGCTCGTCGGGATCCTCCTGCAGGTCGTAGAGCTCGTGGTCCTGGTCGTCGAAGGATGCGTTGACGTCGTAGAGCTTGTGCGAAGGGCGGCCTTCGAAGTCGTCATTGGGCTTCCCGCCCCCGACCCCGTAGTAACGGGCGTACTTATAGCGGCCGTCGAAGATGCCCCGGAGGGCGTAGCGGGTGCTACGGATGTTGAGAGTGTGGGCGGAATCCTGCGCGAACAGCACGTGCTGGCGCGCCGTCGCGCCCGGATCGGTCAACACGGGGGTCAGGTCGACACCCTTGAGGCTCGGGTGGTCGTCAGGATTCAGACCTGCCAGCGAGGCGATGGTGGAAGCGAGATCGACGGCGCTGGCCAGCGACTCCGTCGTCATGCCGGCCGGCGTCCGGCCCGGCGCGCGCACGTACAGCGGCACGTGCATGATCTCGTTGTACACGAACGGGCCCTTCGAGCGCAGCCCGTGCGACCCGCACATGTCGCCGTGGTCCGAGGTGAAGACGACCACCGTCTCGGACGCGGCGCCGCTCTCGTCGAGGGCGTCGAGGATGGTGGACAGGCTGTCGTCGGCGAGACGGTGCAACTTGACGTAGTAGTCGAGCGCCCGCAGCCACATCTCCGGATCCTCCGGATCGATGGTGCCCCAGGCCCCATGCTGCTGGTCCCAGCGCCACTGGCGCTGGGCGTCCGGCTTGGTGTGCAGGTCATCGCTGAAGTTGGCCGGCAGGGTCTCGCACACCCGGTCGTAGTCGTCGTCGAATGTGGGTATGGGGTCGCCCGGCTTCCACTGTGCCGATCTCAGCAGGCTCTTGATGAGGCCGACTTCCTCCGGGTAGCGCTCCTGGTAGAACCGTTGATCGATGGGAAACCACATGACGTCATGCGGGTTGACCAGACCCACGGTCAGGAACCAGGGCCGCTCGGCGGCACCCGACGCCGCCGTGCGCTGGCGCAGCCACCGAGCCGCGTCGGCCGCGATGATCGGATCGAAGTGATGACCGGTACCGGCCCAGCCCATGAAATGGCGGTCGTCCCCGGACCAGTCGTCGTAGCCGTGGGCCTCCATGTCGGGATGGGGTCCATAGCCGAGGTGCCACTTGCCGATGTAGCTCGATTGGTAGCCGGCGTGGTCGCGCAGTAGGCGCCCGATGGTTGGGATAGCCGGATCGAGAGGGGTGTGGTGGGGGTGGATGACGTTGTCGACGACGCCGTGCTGCGGGACGTACTGCCCGGTCATCAGGGTGGCGCGCGATGGCGAGCACGGCGACGAATGGGTCCAGTAATTGCGGAATTCCATCCCCTCGGCCATGAGCCGCGCCCTGGCCGGCAGCGAGACCGAGTCGGGGAGCCAGTCCCGCTGACGTTCCTGGTCAGCGATCACGAAGAGGATGTTCGGGCGGTCCGGCACAGGTCAACCATACGGGCTCCGACGTCGCTGCGGTCGCGGCCGGTGACGTGACGTTGCGCCCTTCGCCCCGGTTTGGGGATCGTCCGGACCGGGCATAATTACAACAAGGTGGCGGGTACCACGCTGGGTGGGCGGTGGCGGTCGCGGTCGCCCACCTGGCGTGGAGTCCGCCACCTGCTTGTGCCCGCCGCAGCCACACACCCACACAGCCACAGGGCCTCACAGCCCCAGGCGGCGCCCAGCCGGCCAGCCGCAGGTGGTTACGTCCCTATAGCGCCGGCAATCGTGCCGCTGAGGCGGGTGGCCAAGGCCACGTTGATATCCATGCGCTCGAGCAGTTGGTCGAGGCGGGGACCGGCCAGCGGCAGGTCGTGGCTGGACGTGAAGGCGTGGACGGCGCTCGCCACCTCCGGGTCGACGAGGGAGGTGACGCCCTCGAAGGTCCGGACCATCAGGCCGGGTGGAAAACGGCTCTGGAGGTCCTCCCAGTGCCGTTCCAGCCACTCCCACGCCAACCGGCCGCCGGCCCGGTTGGACATCACTCCGGATACCAGGAAGGGCGCGTCCTGGGTACGGACCTCTTCACCGAGAGCCATGTCCAGGGTGCGGGCGAGCAGGGCCGGGTCGGGGGTGTCAGGCAGAGCGAACAGGTAGCGCACCTTCGCCTGCGGTGTCGCAGCCGAGCGGTACTGCGACAGCATGGTGGTCCACGCTTTCGAGCCTCCGGCGGCAACCACCACGTGGGCGACCGGAGTCAGCAGGTCGGGAGTCAGTCCTGAACCGTCCGCCAGAAAGCGCTCGAAGCGAGCCTCGGCCTCGGCGCGCACCTCGGGATCGGTCCCGAACAGGCCGAGGGCGGAGATCACCCGGGCCCTGGTGATGGCGAGGCGCTCGGTATCGTCCGGGCCGGGATCCCACCCCAGCCGCGACCACAAGGGCCTGAGCACGCGCCCGACGAAGCCGGCCAGCGCCTCACGGTCGGCCGCCGTGGAGGCGATCAGGTCGAGCAGGCTCAGCGCCCTGCTGACCGCCGCCCACACGTCGGGGTCATCGTCGCTGCCGAGGGCCTCGACAATCCCGACCCACTCGTCCAAGCCGGTTGTCCCTTCCACCACTCCGGCCCAGGAGTCGGCGACCAGTGACATCCGCTCCAGTGGGTCGCACACCGTCGTCAGGCCGGCGTCGCAGAGGCGCTGCAGCATGCTCGTCGGGTAGCGAACCCGGTAGAAGCCCCAGGCCCCGTCGTTGACTACCACCCAGTCGAGGGGACCGTCGAAGGTGACGGTGGCGGTCTCACTGTCGACCAGGAGCCGCTGCCGGGTGATCACGCCGCCCACCTGGGCGCGCAGGTTGACCGGCACGTCCCAGCGCTCGCCGCCATCGCCGGAGTCGTCGGCGTGGTAAAGGAAGCGCCCCTGGGTCAAGGTGATCGACCCCTCGCCGTCGCCCGCTTCGACCGAAATCAGCGGGTATCCGCCCTGGAAGATCCAGGAGTCCATGATGGCCCGTACCGGCTGGCCGGAGACGGCCTCGATGGCATCCCAGAGATCCCCGGTCTCGGTGTTGGCGTAGGCGTGAGTGGTCAAGTAGTGGCGAACGCCCGCCCGGAACGTGTCAGGCCCGAGGTACTGCTCGAGCATCCGCAGGACAGCCGCGCCCTTCTGGTAGGTGAGCACGTCGAACATGGCCTCGGCCTCTTCGGGCGGCCCGACAGGAAACTCGATGGGCCGGGTGCTGCAGAGGGCGTCGGTTGCCAGGGCGGCCGATTTCCCGGTCCCGAACGCGGTCCATACATCCCACTCGGGGCGGAAGTCCTCGTTGGACTTGAGCTCCATAAAGGTGGCGAACGCTTCGTTGAGCCAGATCCCATTCCACCATTTCATCGTCACCAGGTCGCCGAACCACATGTGGGCGGTCTCGTGGGCCACCACGGTGGCGACCCGCTGCAGCTCGAGCTGCGAGGCCGCGGCCGGATCGACGAGGAGGGCGGTCTCCCGGTAGGTCACGCAACCGAGATTCTCCATGGCGCCGAAGGCGAAGTCGGGAATCGCCACGTGATCGATCTTGTCGGCGGGGTATCGCAGCTCGAAATACTGTGAGAAGAAACGGAGCGCGTGGCTCCCGGCCTCGATCGCATATCCCGTCAGATGCGACTTACCCGGCACCGCGGCCACACGGAGGGGAACGCCGTCAACATCGGTGGGCTTGGTGAGCTCGAACGGGCCAATGACGAACGCCACCAGGTAGGTCGACATGGGCATGGTCTCGGCGAAGCGCGCCCGGAGCCGCCCGCCACCGACGGGTTCTTGCGCCGCAAGGGCGCCGTTGGAGAGCGCCGTGAGGTCGTCGTCGATGACCAGGCTTACCGCGAAGGTGGCCTTGAATTCGGGTTCGTCCCAGCAGGGAAAGGCCCGTCGGGCGTCAGCGGGCTCGAACTGGGTGACCGCGATCGCATGCTCACGGCCGTGGTCGTCGGTGAAGGTGCTGCGGTAGAAGCCTTCCAGCTGGTCATTGAGGATGCCCGTGAAGGCGAGTCGCAGCCGGTAGCCGGAGGCGGGTTCGATCGGGCCGTCGAAGGAGAAGGTGGCGCGCTGGGATTCGGTGTCGAGGCGGACCTGGCCGACCCGGCTCGAGCCGTCTGGCGCCTCGAGGCGGACCTGATGGATCTGCAGCTCGTCGGCATTGCAGACCAGCTCACGGAGCGGGGCGACCACATCCAAGGTGACGACCTCGGTCCCGTCGAAACGGGATTCCGCCAGATCCGGCGTCAACTCCAACTCGTAACGCCGTGGCACCGCACCCTGGGGCAAACGGACTTCCGCCGTGTGCGGCACTCACACCTCCTCCAGCGTTCCCGTCGTTCGCTCATCCTAGTGGGCTGGCCGCTACGGTCGTCACATGCCGTCAACAAGTGAAGTCGTCACCATGGGCCACGCCATCGTCGATGTGCTGGCCCCGTCCCCGGACGGGCTGGTCGCCGGCTTCGGTCTCGAGAAGGGCACCATGACCCTCGTCGACGACGCCGAGGCCGAGAAGATCTACGCCTCCCTCGGCCCGGCCACGGAAGCGTCGGGTGGTTCGGCGGCCAACACCGCGGCGTGCCTGGCTTCGCTGGGCGCCTCCGTAGAGTTCATCGGGAAGGTGCGTGATGACGTCCTCGGCCAGGTCTTTGTCCATGACATCCAGTCGGCCGGTGTGCGTTTCCGCGTCCCGCCTCAGCAGGAGGGCCCTGGCACCGGACGTTGCCTGATCATGGTGACCCCTGACGCCGAGAAGACCATGTGCACCAGTCTCGGCATCGGCGCCCTCTTGGTGCCGGCCGACTTAGACGTGGAAACCATCGCCGCGGCCCAGGTCCTGTACCTGGAGGGCTACCTGTACGGGTCGCGACCTACCGACGCGGTCGTGCAACGGGCCATCTCGGCGGCCCATGACGCCGGGAGCCTGGTGGCATTCTCGCTGTCAGATCCGGCGTGGGTCGAGTTACACCGGGCCGAGATCGACGGCCTGCTCGACCAGGTGGACCTCCTGTTCGCCAACGAGCAGGAGGCGTGCGGGATGGCTGGCACGGACGAGATCCACGGGGCGCTGGCGGCGCTCGGCAAGCGCTGCTCGACGGTGGCCGTAACTCTCGGCGCCCTCGGTTCGGTGGTGGTCCGGGGAGGAGAGGTGGTCTCCGTGCCCGCGGCTCCGATGACGAGCCTGGTGGACACCACCGGGGCGGGTGACAGCTACGCGGCCGGATTCCTGTACGGGGTTGTTCGCCAGATGGAGGCGGAGCAGTGCGCCCGACTGGGGGCACTGGCTGCGGCTGAGGTGATCAGCCATCTCGGGGCCCGCCCGCTCGAGTCGCTGGCGGCCCTGGTCTCCGCCGCCGGTCTAGGGGCCTGACGCCGCGGGCCCGTCCTGGGTTCAGCGTCCCCGGTTCGGCTTCTGGCCGTGGTTGGCCTTCTTCTTCTTGGCGCGCGTACGAGCCTTGTGGGTGCGCTTCGACATAGGCGGGCAGGCTAGGTGAGATCGGCCCCGACGGCCAGCCGCGGCCCGGCCGGACGTCCGGGCTACGGCGCCGGTAGCCTGCGACCTGATGGAACGCCTGGGCATAGTGGGTCTCCCCAACTCCGGGAAGTCGAGTCTCTTCAACGCGCTCACCGGCGGCTCGGCCCTGGTCGCGGCGCATCCGTTCTCGACCACTGAGACCACCGTGGGCGTGGCCCAGGTGCCCGACCACCGGCTCGATCAGCTGGCCGTCATGAGCGCCAGCCGCAAGGTGGTCCACGCCACCGAGGAGTTCGTCGACATCGCGGGACTGGTGGCGGGTGCCTCCACCGGCGAGGGACTCGGCAACCGGTTCCTGGCCGGCATCAGGGAGGCCGACGCCCTGTGCCTGGTGCTGCGGGCCTTCGAGGACGAAAACGTGGTCGGCGACACCGATCCGGTCTCGGACCTGGGGGTGCTCGAGCTGGAGTTGCTGCTGGCCGATGCGGCCACCGTCGACAGCCAGATCGACAAGCGGCGCAAGGCGGCCAAGACCGACAAGTCGCTGGCGGCTGAGGTGGCGGCCCTGGCCCGAGCCCAGACCGAGCTGCAGGGGGGCACCGCCATCTACCGGTCGTCGTTGTCGGCGGAGGAGCGGGCCTTGCTCAGACCCTTCTTCCTGCTGACCAACAAGCCGGTGCTGGCCGTGGTCAACCTCGGGGAGGAGCAGGCGGCGGACAGCGAAGCCATCGTCAAGCCGGTCGCCGACGAGCTCGGTAGCCACGGTGAGGTCCTCGGTGTCAGCGTGGAGCTGGAGGCGGAAGCGGCCCAGCTGGATCCGGCCTCCCGGGTCGAGCTGCTCGAAGGCCTCGGGCTCGGTGAAGGGGCTCTGCCCCGCGTGGCTCGGGCCGCCTACCACCTCCTCGGCCGGCGCACGTTCCTAACGACGGGGGACAAGGAGAGCCGAGCTTGGACATTTAGGGCCGGCGCCAAAGCGCCGGAGTGTGCCGGAGTGATCCACTCCGATCTGCAACGAGGTTTCATCCGGGCTGAGATAATCCGCTGGGACGAGCTGCTGCGGCTGGGTTCCTGGCATGCGGCCAAGGAGGCCGGAAAGCTCCGAGTCGAGGGCAAGGACTATGAGGTCGTCGACGGCGATGTCCTCGAGATCCGCTTCAACGTCTGACAGCGATGTCGTGGCTGCTCCGTGACTCCGAAGTGCTCGCCGCCGTGGAAGATCGCCGACCAGGTTGGCAGGCGTCGTTGCAGGGTGTCATGGTGCTGCACGGCCCGACCCTGGTGCAGACGTTGACCCCGGGAGACGCTCGGGCCTTGGACGTGGCCTGGTGGGTGCCGGCCGTGCTCGAAGGCGACCGGGTCGCCTTACGGGTCCAGCGCATCAAAGTCGTCGGCCGCCGGCGGGTTCTGTCGCCGCGCCTCGGCGCCGGTGGGCTGGTGGTGGCGACAGCCGGCACGTTCGAGCGATGGCGATTGCACGTGGGCGACTGCCTCGAGGTGCGGGGGGAGTGACACCTGGCCGGGTCGTGCTGGTCGGCACTCCGATAGGAAACCTGGGTGATCTGTCGCCCCGCGCCGCCGCCGCCCTGGCTGCCGCCAACGTCATCTTCTGCGAGGACACTCGTCGGGCTCGCAAGTTGCTCAGTGCCACCGGGATCCCCGCTCCTCGTCTGGTCACTATGCACCAGCACAACGAGGCAGCCGCCGCCGCGTACGCCGTCGAACTGGCCGGCGGTGGCGCGACCGTCGCGGTGGTCACCGACGCCGGCATGCCGGGCATCTCGGATCCGGGCCAGCGGGTGGTGGCCCTGGCCGCCGAGGCGGGACTACCAGTGGAGGTGGTCCCCGGTCCAGCTGCGTTCGTGGCGGCCCTGGTGGCGTCGGGCCTGCCGGCCGACCGCTTCTACTTCGAGGGATTCCTGCCCCGCCGCGGTGGTGACCGCCACGACCGGCTCCGCCAAATCGCGTACCGTGACTGCACATCGGTGCTGTACGAAGCCCCCCATCGGGTGGCGCGCACCCTCGCCGATCTGGCCGCGGTATGCGAACCCGAGCGACGACTCGCGGTTGGACGCGAGCTGACCAAGGTGCACGAGGAAGTATGGCGGGGGACCCTTGGAGAAGCGGTCGATTGGGTGGGCGCCGGCGAGCCGCGGGGTGAGTGGGTGCTGGTGGTCGGAGGTGCGGTCGCTGCTGACGCGGCGCGGCCGAGCGACGCCGAGGTGGTGGACGCCCTGCGTGCCCGCCTGGAGGCGGGTGCCGACCGCCGCCAGGCGGTGGCCGGCGTGGCCGCCGACCTGCACCTTCCCAAACGGGACGTCTACCAGCTGGCCTTGGGTCTCGGTGGGGGCGTAGTCCAAGACCTCATCGGACCCTAACATTGACCACACCGGGCTATCACGGCTGCCCGAGAGGATGCTCCCACTTCGCTTCACTCTTGATAACTAAGGAGCTTCCCCATGCCTCGCTTACCCTCTCGGATCACCATGGTGGGTGCCACCGCCGTGGTCGCCGTAATCGGCATCGGCGTCGGCACCGCCTTCGCCGCCACTGGGTCCAGTGGCACCACGAGCTCAGCGGCCGCCACGACCCAGACCGGCGGCCGTGCCAAGGAGGCCAAGCTCTCTCGGCACGCCACCCTGCAGGAGATCCAGGCCACGGCGGCCACCGACATCTCCAACCGGGTCGACCTACTGAACGCCGCCATCGCCAAGGTCGAGAAGGCCACCGACCTGGGTGGCGACCAGGCCACCGTGCTCGCCACGTTGCGGTCCGACGAAACGGCTCTCTCCCAACTCGGACACACGATCGCCGGTGACGGCACTATGCAAACGGCAAAAACCGACTACAAGCAGATCTTCTCGGACTACCGCGTCTACGCCCTGGTCCTGCCGGTCATCCGCCAGGTCGTCGTCGACGACCGGATCATCAACACCGCCGGGCCCCGCCTCACCAAGGTGGCCGCCCGGATCGCCGCCAAGGAGACCCCGGCCGACCAGGCCGAGGTGCAGGCCCTCCTGACCGACCTGGCGAACCAGGTTTCGGCGGCCACGGCCGCCGTCAAGGGCCAGCCGGCCACGCTCGAGGGGTACACCGTGGCCGACTGGAACGCCAACCACCAGCTTCTCGCCCCGGCCCGGTCGGCCACCAAGACCGCCGTTGCTGATCTGCTCAAGGCTCGCTCCGACGCCAAGCAGGCCGCTGCGGACGTAGGGCTCAAGGCCCGCTAGGCGGGTTGGCGCTGAGCCTGGTGCCGGGACGCGGCTGCGAGCAAGGCCTGGAAGAGCCGGTCGTCGTTTGGGTTGTCCTCCGGGTGCCATTGGACCCCGAGGACGAGCTCCTGCCCGGGCAGCTCCACCGCCTCCACGGTACCGTCGGCTGCCTCGCCGACAGCTTGCAGCCCCCGCCCCAGGCGGTTGATCGCCTGGTGGTGGTGGCACAACCCTTCGGTCTCGCCGCCCAGGATCGACCCGCAAGCGCTGTCCGAGTCGAGCGAGATCAGATTGCTGGTCATCTGACCGGGGACCGCCCGGTGGTCGGAGTTGCCCGTGATCTCAGGCAGATGCTGGTGCAGGGTGCCCCCTAGGGCGACGTTGAGGACTTGCATCCCGCGGCAGATTGCCAGGAGCGGGATGTCCTCGGCCAGCGCACCTTCGCAGAGGGCTACCTCCCAGGCGTCCCGCTCGGTCCGCGGAGTATCGGTCTCGGCGTGGGCGTCGGCGCCATAGAACTTGGGGTCGACGTCGGGACCACCCGTGAGGACGAGCCCGTCGATGACGGCCAGGACCGTTGCGGGACCGGTGGGCGACGGCGGCAGGAGGACCGGGCAGCCCCCCGAGCGGATCACCGCGGTCACGTAGCTCATCGACAACAGGGCCGAGCTCTCTTCCCATATGCCGTGCCGGGCCGGTTCGACGTAAGTGCTGAGGCCGATAAGAGGCGGGCCGGCCGGCGGCGCACTAGAGCCGTTCGAAGCCACGGAATCGTTCCCAGTCGGTCACGGCGGTCTCGAACGCCTCGATCTCGACCCGAGCGGCGTTCTGGTAGTGGTCGATGACGGCAGGCTCGAATGCGTCCCACGCCATCTTGCTCTCCCGCAGAAGTTGGGCGGCTTCTCGTAGCGTCGCCGGCACCCTCGGGCGATCGGACGTGTAGGCGTTGCCGTGGAACTCGGCCTCGAGCGGCAATTCACGTTCGATCCCGTGCAGGCCGGCGGCAATGAGGGCGGCAACCGCGAGGTACGGGTTCACGTCGCCGCCCGGCACCCGGTTTTCGACCCGGAGCGAAGGACCGTGGCCGACCACGCGCAGCGCGCACGTCCGGTTGTCCCGACCCCACGCGATGGCCGTAGGGGCGAAGCTCCCCTCTACGTAACGCTTGTAGCTATTGATGTTGGGAGCCAGGAAATAGGTGAGCTCCCGGGTGCAAGCCAGCTGGCCTGCCAGAAAGTGGTTCATGAGCGGCGAGAAGCCGTGATCTTTTTCCCCTGCGAGCACCAGACCACCATCGGGGGAGCGCAGGCTGATGTGGATGTGGCACGAGTTCCCCTCCCGCTCGTCCCACTTCGGCATGAACGTCAAGCTCATCCCCTCCTGGGCGGCGATCTCCTTGGCCGCAGTCCGGTAGATGCTGTGGTTGTCGCAGGTGGTGAGGGCCTCCGCGAAGCGGAAGGCGATCTCGTGTTGGCCGAGGTTGCACTCACCCTTCGCCGATTCCACGTACAGGCCGGCCCCGGTCATCTGGTTGCGAATGCGCCGCAGCAGGTGCTCGACCCGGCTGGTGCCGGTGATGGAGTAGTCGATGTTGTACTGGTTGGCCGGGGTGAGGTGGTCATATCCCTTCTTCCAGGCCTCCTCGAAGGAATCCTGGAACACGATGAACTCGAGTTCGGTGCCGACGTGCGCAACCAAGCCTCGCTCCTCCAACCGGGCGATCTGGCGCTTGAGCACCTGCCGGGGTGACGCCACCACGGGTGTGCCGTCTTCCCACGCCAGGTCGCACAGGACCAACGCCGTGCCCGGGTTCCAGGCGGTCAACCGGAGCGTGGCCAGGTCGGGCTGCATGACGAAGTCGCCGTAGCCGCGCTCCCACGACGACATCGAATAGCCGTCCACGGTGCGCATGTCCACGTCGACGGCGAGGAGGTAGTTGCACGCTTCGGCTGCGTGGGGGACTACCTCCTCGAGGAAGTAGCGGATCGAGCACCGTTTGCCCTGCAGGCGGCCCTGCATATCGGTAATCGCCACCACGACGGTGTCGACGACGCCGGCGTCCGCCAGGGCTACCAGTTCCTCCAGACTCAGTGACATACGCGCGACTTCCTAGCCGATCTCGAGCTCGACGGCCTGTCCTCGACCTTAGGTCCCGTGAAATGGCGTCGACGTCCACGACGCCCACACCCGATTTGACGGAGGTAATCCTATTAGGACTAGCCTCTCGGGGCATGGCGGTTTGTCCACGTTTGTCGCCGACGGCTCACGTAGTGCTCGGCCTGGTGTCCGTCCGGCCCGCGGCCGGCCACGAGCTGGCGGGATTCGCGGCGCGGTCGGTAGGCCTCATCTTCCCCCTGACCCGCAGCCATATCTACTCCGAGCTCGACCGGCTTCGGCAACTCGGCCTGCTGACGGCTACCGACGTGACCCAAGAGCGGTCTCCGAACAAGCGGGTGTACGAGGTAACCGAACAGGGCAACGAGGTACTGAAGAAGTGGCTGGAGGAGGCGCCGATAGGTTCGGATCGGCAGCGCAACCTGTTCCTGGTGCGGATCTTCTTCGGCGACCGGATGGCGACGGGTCGCTTGGGAGAGCTGCTCGACGAGTACGAGCGGGCGGCGCGGGCCAGGCGGGACCATCTGGCGGACATCGTCGACCGCCTCGGTAGCCGTCCTGAGGCAACCTACCGTCGCGTGGCCGCCATGTTTGGGTTGAGACGGGAGCAGGCCACGCTGGACTGGATCGCCGAAGCTCGCCCGCTGCTCATCGACAGCCTTCGGGCCGACGCAGCTGCCAGGGAGGCGCAGTGCTGACGGCCCTGGCCCGGGTCGCGGCTCGCCGGCCCAAGCGGATCCTGCTGCTGGCCTTCGGGGCGTTCGTCGTCGCCGGGGTGCTGGGAGGCCCGGCGGCCGGCATGCTCAACGCCCGCAACCCCTTTAACGCCCCGCACTCGCAGAGCGCCCGGGCCGAACAGATCGTCCAGAACGCCACCGGACAGGAGATCGATCCCGGCGTTCTGGCCCTGGTGCCCGCCGCGTCGGGGAGCACCGAAGTGACATCGGTGGCGGCTGCCATCGGGAAGGTTCCCGGTGTCGCCAGCGTCATTGCTCCTGCCGCGGGCCAGCAGTCACCGCTCGTCTCCAGCGACGGACGGTCGACCGTGGTGGCCGCCACCTTGAGCAACAGTCCGAACTCGAGCACGATCGTCGCCCACATCCAAAGCGCGCTCAAGGGCCTCCCTGGCGTCCAACTGGGCGGAGCGGACGTCGCCGGAGTCCAAATCGGCAAACAGGCTCTCAAGGATCTGGGATTTGCCGAACTGCTGGCTTTCCCGTTGCTCGCCATCCTGGCGTTCTTGATCTTCAGGGGCTTGGCCGCCCTGCTGCCGCTGGCCGCGGGATCGCTGAGCGTCCTCGGGGCCTTCCTGGTCCTGCGGGTGGTCAACTCCGTGCTCCCGCTTTCGGTGTTCGCCCTCAATCTGGTGATAGCGGTGGGCCTCGGGTTGGCGGTGGACTACAGCCTCTTCCTGGTGTGGAGATTTCGAGAGGAGCTTCAGCGGCGCGACTCTGCCGCCGAGGCGCTGCTCGCCACTCTGCAGTCGACGGGACGGACGATCCTCTTCAGCGCCGTGACCGTGGCAGCCGCGATGGCGACCCTGACAGTGTTCCCGCAGCGCTTCCTGGTCTCGATGGGCATCGGCGGAGCGGCGGTGGCGCTCGTGGCCGCCGCCAGCGCCCTGCTGCTCATCCCTTCCCTGCTCATGCTGCTCGCCCCCCGATTGGCCAAGGCCAAGCCGGCCGACGAAGGCCAAGGAGCTTGGTACCGGCTGGCGAACGCGGTCATGCGCCGGCCGGTCTTGGTCGCGGTGGCCACGACCGCCGTCCTGCTCCTGCTCGCCTCACCTGCGCCCCGTGTGCACTGGAGCGGCATCGATGCGTCGGTCCTGCCGACCAGCCAGAGCGCCCGGCTCGTCCAGGACGCATTGGACAGCGAATTCCCGCAATTGCATGGGGCGGAGACGATCCTGGTGGAGGCGTCTGGACCTAGCAGCGAAGGGCCGGCGCTGGCTCGTTACGCCGCCGAGCTGGGCGACGTGCCGGGGGTTGCTTCGGTTGCGAGCCCCACACTGCTCGGTCCGGGCACCTGGGACATCAAGTTGGCCACCCCGTACAGCGGCATATCGGCCGCCGGGCAGCGCACCGTCCGATTGGTCCGGGCTGTCGCCGCGCCCGTCCCGGTCCTGGTCGGCGGCGAAGCTGCCGACACGCTGGATTTGCGCTCCTCTATCGCTTCGACCGTCCCCATCGCGCTCATCATCCTGGCCCTCGTCACCATGCTGGTTCTGTGGCTGATGACCGGATCGGTGATCCTGCCGATCAAAGCCCTTCTCATGAACGCGCTCACCGCGGCGGCCGCGACCGGCATCCTGGTGTTCATCTTCCAGGACGGCCGGTTTACCGGCTTGTTCTCATACACCAGCCAAGGCGGCATCGAGGAGACCGACTTCCTCATTCTCGCCGCCCTGGCTTTTGCCTTGTCTACCGACTATGGGGTCTTCCTGTTGGCCCGCATCAGCGAAGCCCGGGCCGGCGCCCGCGACGAACGCCAAGCGGTAGCCCTCGGCTTGGCCCGTACCGGCCGGCTGGTAACCAACGCCTCGATCATGCTGGCCGTGGCCATCGGCGCCTTCTCCACCTCGAAGCTCCTCTTCCTCAAAGAAGTCGGTGTCGGCACCGCCGCCGCGGTGCTCATTGACGCGTTCATCGTCCGGGCCCTTCTCGTGCCCTCGCTCATGGCCCTGCTTGGACGATGGAACTGGTGGTCGCCCCGCCCGCTGCGCAACCTGCACACCCGCCTCGGCATCGCGGAGGCGAACGCCGACTAGCTCAACTCGCTGATGAAGTCGTCGGAGGACATCGGTTGGGAGAACATCGGGAAGTCGAAGGTGAGGGCGTTGTCGTGTTCCTCGACTGACGTGGCGGCCACACAGTCGTTGAGGGTGATGACCTTGTAGCCGTGCTCGTAGCCGGTGCGCATGGTCGACTCGACGCAACAGTTGGTCAGGAAGCCACCCAACGCGATGGTGGTGATGCCTTTGCTGCGAAGAATGAAATCGAGGTTGGTGCTGGCGAACGTGTCGAGGCCTCGCTTGCCTTCGATAACGATGTCACCGGGCTGTGGTGTGAGGTCGTCGATGATGGCGGCGCCCCAACTGCCCTTGATGAAGGCGTTGCCGTCGACGACGCCTTTCAAGATGCCGTAGGGATGCGAGCTGATCTCGTTGTAGCCCTCCGCGAAAGTGATGGGGGCGTGCATCACGGTGGCGCCGGCTTGGCGGGCCGCGTCTACGACCCGCTTGGTGTTGGCCAGCATGTCGGTCTTGGCCATCACTCCCTCAACGGCGCCGTGCAGGATGCCACCGTCTGAAGTGAAATCATTTTGGTACTCGATGAGGACCACCGCGGTTGTGGATGGATCGACGGGCATGGGCTATCCCTCCCCCTTTTGGTCGAATGCGAGTGCACTGTATCGCTCTGTCGAAAGCCCGGGTCGCCCGCCCGCCGGCAATCGACCGCCGCATGGGCGGAGGCAAAACCGGTCGGGCGGTCCACGCATAGCCGGTACCCTCGACGCTCGTGGCCCGGTTCTATGTCACCACTCCCATCTATTACGTCAACGACTCACCCCACGTCGGGCACGCCTACACCACGATCACCGCTGACGCCCTGGCCCGCTGGCATCGGCTGCTCGGGGATGACGTGTTCTTCTTGACGGGCACGGACGAGCACGGACTCAAAGTCCAGCGCGCCGCCGAGGCCAACGGTCTCACACCCCAGGAGCAGGCCGATCAGACCAGCGAGCGGTACAGCGAGGCGTGGGCTGGGCTCGACATCACCTACGACGACTTCATCCGGACCTCCGAACCTCGCCACCACCGGGCCACCGCGGCGTTGATGCAGGCCGCCTACGACAACGGATGGATCGAGTTGCGCCCCTACCAGGGCCTGTACTGCGTGTCGTGTGAGGCGTACTACACCGAGGCCGAGCTCATCGACGGCACCCGCTGTCCCATCCATGGCACGCCAGTGGAGCTGTTGTCCGAGGAGAACTACTTCTTCAAACTGTCTGCCTTCACTGATCCTCTCTTGGTGTGGTACGAGCAAAACCCGGGGGCCGTCACCCCCGAGTCCAAGCGCAACGAGGCGGTCGGGCTCATCAAGGGTGGCCTGCGTGACATCTCCATCTCTCGTACGTCGATCACGTGGGGAGTGACCGTCCCATGGGATCCGGCCCATGTCTTCTACGTGTGGTACGACGCGCTGATCAACTACGCCACCGCTATTGGATACGGGTCTGACCAGGAGCGGTTCACGACCTGGTGGCCGGCCGTCCACCACCTCATCGGCAAGGACATCCTGCGGTTCCACTGCGTCTACTGGCCTGCCCTGCTGATGGCGGCCGGTGTCGAACCGCCGGCCCGAATCGCCGTCCACGGGTTCCTGCTCGTCGGTGGCGAGAAGATGTCCAAGTCATCCCTCACCGGGATCGCCCCGGCGGACCTCACGTCCACTTTCGGAGTGGACGGCTTTCGCTACCACCTGCTGCGCGATCAGCCCTTCGGGCCCGATGGCGAGTTCTCCTTCGAGGGGATGGTGTCCCGCTACAACGCCGACCTGGCCAACAACCTGGGCAACCTCCTGGCCCGGGTTTCGACCGTGGTAGAGCGCAAGTGCGGTGGGGTCGGACCCGCGCCCGATCCGTCGAGTGCGCTGGCAGTCGTGGCGGCGTCGGCGTACGAGACAGCTGCCGGCGCCTGGGCGCGGGTGGCGCCGAGCGAAGCGCTCGAAGCCACCTGGCGGCTGGTGCGCGAGACGAACTCGGCCCTAGAGGCGGCCGAGCCGTGGAAAGCCGAACCGGGGCCGGCGGTCGATGCGGTACTCGGAGATGCGCTCGAGTCGCTGCGGATCCTGGCTCTGCTGGCCAGTCCGGCCCTGTCCCGGGCATCGCAGGAGATCTGGCGGCGCATCGGGCTTCCGGGCCGGGTCGAAGACCAGCGGCTGCCCGAGGGGGCCGTGTGGGGGGGATACCCTGGCGGCTTGACGGTCGAGCGGGGTAACCCCCTCTTTCCGAGGATCACCAAGTGAGCGGGCGCTGAGCTACCAAGATCATGTGGGCTGACAGCCACTGCCACATCTCCTTCCAGGAGGTCGGTGTGTCGGCGATCGAGGCGGCGAGGGCGGCAGGGGTGACCAGGATGATCACCATTGGCACGACTACAGAAGAATCGATGGCAGCCATCGAGGTAGCCCGGGCCCACGAAGGCGTCTGGGCGACGGTCGGGCTTCACCCCCACGACGCCGTCGACGGTGTTGACGGAATCGCCGGGATCCTGAGCCACCCCGATCCAGTCGTCGTCGGCGTTGGAGAGTGCGGGCTCGACTACCACTACGACCACTCCCCCCGGCAGGTGCAGCGAGAGGCTTTCGCCGCTCAGATTCGATTGGCTCGCCAGCTTGACCTGGCCCTGGTGGTCCACACGCGCGAGGCGTGGGATGACACCTTCGACATCCTGCTCGCGGAGGGTCCGCCGGAGCGCTGGGTGCTGCACTGCTTCAGTGGCGGGCCGCCCGAAGCGAGGCGGGGATTAGACCTGGGCGCGGTGCTGTCCTTCAGCGGCATCGTGACGTTCAAGTCCGCGGCCGACGTCCGAGCCGCCGCCGAAGCGTGCCCGCTCGACCGTCTGATCGTCGAGACCGACAGCCCGTTCCTGGCGCCGGTGCCATACCGGGGACGGACCAACACGCCGGCGCTGGTGCCGGTCGTGGGGGCTGCGGTGGCGGCGGTCAAGGGCCTGGCCCCCGAGGTGGTCGAGGAGGCGACCTGGGTCACCACCGCGGCCGTGTTCCGCCTGCCCGATGGACCAGAAGGATCACCCGCCGCCGGCGATCCCCCCGACGAGGCCGCCGATCGCCCCGTCGAGGGCGCCGATCGCCCCTTCGAGGCCGCCGATCGCCCCGTCGAGGGCGCCGATCGCCCCTTCGAGGGCGCCGATCGCCCGGACGAGGGCGCCGAGTGACGCTGACATCCCGGCAGATCAGCGACCTGCTCACGACCCACGGGCTGCGCCCCAGCCGCGCTTTGGGCCAGAACTTCGTGACCGATCCCAACACTGTCAGGCGTATTGCCCGTCTGGCCGGCGTTGGCCCGGGCGACAGAGTCGTCGAGATCGGCCCCGGGCTGGGTTCACTCACCTTGGCTCTGCAAGAAAGCGGTGCGGCCGTGACCGCCGTCGAGATCGACCAGCACCTGATACCAGTCCTCGAGGCGGTGATCGGTTCTGCCAACGTGCGGCTGGTGCACGGGGACGCTCTCAAGATCGACTGGGCCGAGCTGCTGGGCCCGGAGCCGGGGTGGGTCCTGGTGGCGAACTTGCCATACAACATCGCCACCCCGTTGGTTGCCGACCTCCTTGACGGCGTCCCTACCATCGATCGCATGGTGATCATGGTGCAGCGCGAGGTTGGTGAGCGCCTCGCCGCGAAGCCGGGGGACGCCGGATACGGGGCGGTGTCGGTGAAGGTGGCGTATTGGGCTGAAGCATCGGTCGTGGGCCGGGTTCCGGCTTCCGTATTCATGCCTCGCCCCAAGGTCGAGTCCGCGCTGGTGTCCATCCGCCGCCGGCTCGCTCCGGCGGTTGACCCTGCCGACGTCAAGCCAGAGGAGTTGTTCGCCCTCGTGCGAGCCGGTTTCGCCAAGCGGCGCAAGATGCTGCGCCGTTCGCTAGCCGGCCTCGTTCCCGCAGGCGCGTTCGAAGCGGCTGACGTCCAACCGGAGAGCCGGGCCGAGAATCTCGACGTCTACGCCTGGGGCCGACTGGCCGCGGCGGTGAATGCCGCCGGCGCCGTGGCCGGGGCCGTTGAGGCGGCGGCCGCTTTGGAGGCCGTGACCGGTGATGCCGGCGCCGGCGCCGGCGAGCCTCGGGGAGATGGCGACGCCGGGGTCGGCTGAACCGGTCGTGACGGTCGAGGCGCCGGCGAAGCTGACGCTGACGCTCCGAGTCACGGGGGTTCGACCCGACGGATACCACCTGCTCGACGCGGAGATGGTGACGTTGGACTTGGCCGATACTCTCGAGTTCGGACCCGGGGATGGACTCGAGGTGTCGGGCGACGACGCGGCCCAGACCCTGGCCGGGTCCGACAATCTGGTGTGCCAGGCCCTTATGGCTGTCGGCCGGCGGGCCGAGGTCCGCTTGGAGAAGCGGATCCCGACTGGGGCCGGCCTCGGCGGAGGATCAGCGGATGCCGCCGCGGTGCTGCGTTGGGCCGGCGTGTCGGACTTGGACGTGGCTGCCCGGTTGGGCGCGGACGTGCCCTTCTGTCTGGTCGGAGGCCGGGCTCGGGTGACGGGAGTGGGCGAGCAAGTCGAGCCGCTGCCCTTCGAGGACGTGGCGGGGCGGGCTCATACTCTCCTCACGCCGCCGTTCCGGGTGCTGACTCCGCTTGTCTACCGGACCTGGGACCGCTTGGGTGGTCCGACCGCCGACGGTCCCAACGACCTGGAACCCGCCGCGCTGGTGCTCGAGCCCCGGTTGGCCGAGTGGCGGGACCGCCTCGGCGACGCCACTGGTCAAAAGCCGGTACTGGCCGGCAGCGGTGGGACGTGGTTCGTGCCGGGTGCCTACCCGGGCGACGGCAGAAGAGTGGTTCGGATCGCCCGGTAGGCCAGGGCCCGCCAGTTCCGCCGGCGAGCCCGGGCAGTTCCGCCGGCAGTCCCGGGCAGCTCGGCCGGCGGGCGGGAGCGGGCATCCGCCTCGACCAAGGGCAAATGCGTCTCGTTCTGGGGTGAAATGCCCGTGCTGGCGCGGCGCGTGGGCGCGTCGGGTTTGGGGTTTGGGGTCCAGGCGTGTGGGTGTGGTCGCCCGGGGGGCGGGTTGGCCGGTGGTTTAGGCGGCGTGGGGAGTGATGGTGACTTGATAGCCGAGTGCTTCGATCCGTCGGGTGAGCCGTTTCGCCTCGGCGACGGGATCGTGGCGGCGCTGGTAGTAGTCGGCGCCAAGGTCTTGGTAGAGCTCGCCGCTGGTGAGTAGGTGCCAGATGACTTCGAGCATGGAGTGGGCGACGGCCACGGCGGCCTTGTTGGGGCCTCGCCGTTTGGCGATACGGGAGTATTGGGCGTTGAAGTAGCTGCCTTTGGTGTTCGCCGCGGCTCGAGCGGCTTCGATCATGGCCCGCCGCAGCCACGTCGATCCGTGTTTGGTCCCCGCCGGTCGTCGTTTCCCGGCTGACTCGTTGCTGGCGGGCGCCAGCCCGGCCCAAGCGCAGAACTGGCCGGGGGTCGGGAAGCGGCTCATATCGGCGCCGGTCTCAGCGATGAGTACCTCGGCGGTGAGGCGGCTGATCCCCGGCAGCGAGGTGATGACCGCCACCGCCGATTCAAAAGGGACGAGCCGGGCGGCGATCTCGGCGGTCAGCGAGGCGATGGCCTGGTCCAAGAAATCGATGTGGTCGATGATCTGGCGGCACACGATGGCGTGATGGGCCCCGAACCGTCCGGCCAGGGCCTCTTCGAGGGCGTCGATCTTGGCTCGCAGCCTGCCCTTGGCCATCTGGGCCAGCACGGCCGGGTCGCGCTCGCCGGCGATCAACGCTTCGATCATGGCCCGCGACGACTTGCTCCACGCCCTCGAAGCCACCGAGGTCAGCTTCAACCCGGCGTCTTGGAGGACCTTCTCCAAGCGCTGCACCTCACGCGTTCGGGCGTCGATCTGGGTTTTGCGGTAGCGGGTCAGCTCCCGGATCGGCGGGGGCGGCACGAAACTGGCCCGGACCATCCCATGCGCGGCCACGTCAGCCAACCACTCGGCGTCGGCCAGATCGGACTTGTGTCCCGGCACGTTCTTGACGTGAGCGGCGTTGCACAACCACAGCTCGTCGAAGAGGCCCTCCAACACGTAGTACACCGGCTTCCAATACACCCCGGTGGCCTCCATGGCCACCGTGGTCACCGCGGCGTCGGCCAAAAACCCGGCCAGCTCCGCCACACCCTTACTGGTGGTCGAGAACGACCGTTTCGTCACCTCGACCGAGCCGTCCCGATCGCCGATCCGACAGCACGCCACCACAGTGTCGCGATGCACGTCCAAACCAGCCACCCGGTCCCTGATCTGCTTCACTCAGCTCACCTCCTCATCTAGTCGGGGCAGGCCACCGGGGTAAGGACCAGGCGAAACGGAATCTGGGGTGCGTGCTCGCAGCAACACTCACCGGTCCGCAACAGCCCTCGCACCAAACTTGGTACGCGCTCGAAACAGCAAAGAAACGTCGGCGACCACACCCGGCGGCCACCCACAGCATTTCATCGCTCACCGGTGACCACCAGGTCATCACAACTTGGTAGCACTTTCGCTTCTTGGTATCGATGGAGACCGAGAGGGGTCCTCTGGGCTCCAAAGAAACGGAAATGCTCCAAGATCACTGAATGAAAGTGATTGTAATATAATGTAACAACTTCAAACGCCTTTGCGAGTAGTCCGGCCGAACGGCCAAACTCGACACAGAACACGTGCTCAGTGCCATCTATCGCTGGATCGGCTGATCGCCTGGCGTCACTCGTGGAGCAAGCTGCTCACCAACCCGTCGAGGATGTCGGCTTCCGACGTGAGACACGTGTCGAGATCGAAGTGGCGCATCAGCTCCGCCAGCACGATGGTCCCGCCGACGATGACGTCGGCTCGGTCGGGCTCGACACCCGGGCGCCGGCGTCGGGCGGCGGTCGACTCGCCGGCGAGAGTGCACAACATGCCTTCGACGGCGCGTCGCGTCAGGACGTAGTGATGGACCCGGCTCCGAACGTATTTGTCGAGGCCCTGGTCGATGGCCGCCAGGGCGGCCACTGTGCCGGCCAATCCGACAAGCGTGGCCGCTTCGCTGAAAGCGGGCTCGCCCACGGTGATCGGGGCCAGGAGCTCGGCCACCCAGTCGCGGGCCGCAGCCAGCTCTTCCGATGCCGGCGGGTTTGAGGCCAGGAATCGTTCGGTCATCCGGACACAACCGACGTCGAGTGAGCGAACGGCCAGAGGCTGCCCGTCGGGTCCGGGCCCGACTACCAGTTCGGTCGAGCCGCCCCCGATGTCGGCGACCAGCCAGGGGGCTTGGGCTCCGTCGAGTTCGGCCGTGGCACCCAGAAACGAAAGCCGTCCCTCCTCGTCGCCACCAAGCAACTCCGGGCGAACTCCGATCACAACCGCAGCCCGCCCGAAGAAGTCCTCCCGGTTGGTGGCGTCACGCGCCGCTGAGGTAGCGGTCATCCGCACCCGCCCGACCCCGAGACCGTCCATAACGGCGCGGTACTCGCGCAGCACGGAGACCGTACGCTCTATGGCGGCGGGGGCCAGCCGCCGGTCCACGTCGACGCCCTGGCCTAGCCGGGTGATGCGCATCAACCGCTCGAGCGTCTCGCCTTCCGGCCCGGCCACCAGCAAACGGGTGGAGTTAGTGCCGCAATCGATGGCTGCGACCGCACCCAGCCCGACCGCCGGCCCCAGCCCGACCGCCGGCGCCCCCTCCAGGCGCGCTGCTACCCACCGGCCCACGGGATCGTCGCCGCCGGCCAGATACCAGGCGTAGTGGGCGTGAAGGCACTTGACGCCTGTCCGGGTCCCTGCGACACCACCCGTTGGCCTCGGGCCGCTCCACGACTGGGGAATGTCGGCATCCCGTTCTGCCGCGTAGGCCCCATGGGCGGCTGCCAGCCGCGCCGGGTCAACCGCAGCCGCGGCGGCGCGGACTCCTCCCTGCGACTCGAGCCGGTCGATGGCCAGGCACTCGGCCCGGCCGACCAGCCAGTACCGGGTCGGCATCGGTTCTCCGTCTTCGAGGAGAGGCGCGTTGCGGATCACCAGGGGCTCGCCGGCCTGGTCCCGCACCACCACGGCGAAGGCCCCCCTAGGAGGACGTCCGAGCAGGTCAGCCACCCGCTCCCGATCGGCCGCAGATGGCGGGTCGAAGCTCAGCGGCCGAGACGGCCGCGACGGCCGCGCCGGATCGCGGCCCGCACGTCGGCCACCCGCACCTCGGGCATCCGGACGTCGGGTAAGTGGCCGGCGATGTCAGCGACGGACGGCAGGCTGCCGGCGATGTCAGCGACGGACGGCAGGCTGCCGGCGATGTCAGCGACGGACGGCAGGCTGCCGGCGATGTCAGCGACGGACGGCAGGCTGCCGGCGATGTCAGCGACGGACGGGAGGTTGGCGGTCAGCCGGGCCAGGTGCAGGGCATCCTTTCGGGTCCGGCGGGCTCGCCGGCGAGCCCGAACCACCACCAGCACAACCACAAGGCCAGCGATGGGTGCGAGGCGCTTCATGGTGGACCCTCCCGCCACCGCCAGCAAGTCCACCGGCTCCGCGGCGGGACTATCGATGCGGCGGGGCCCGCTGGTGGTGGCAGACCCGTTGCCGGCCCGTGGCGACGACGAAGCGACCTCGGGCCCGGAGCCGTTGGTGGCCCTGGCCACGTCCTCCGGGCCGGCGGCCTGACCCCCGCCGCCGCTACCCGAACCGGCCGGGCCGCCGCTACCAGAGCCGCCCGCGCCGCCGCTACCCGAACCGGCCGCACGGCCGCTACCCGAGCCGACCGCGCCGCTGGTACCGGACCTGGCCAGGTCGGCTTCGAGGGCATCGACGAACTGGCCGATCAGCTTGGCGCTCACGTCGGCCAGCACGCCGCGTCCGAACTGCGCCACCTTGCCCGTGATGGTCAGGTCGGTGATCACCGACACCTTGGTGCCGTCACCGTCGGGAGTCATGGTGGCCGTGATGATGGCGCTGGCGTTTCCCTGACCCCGGGTTTCTCGCCCGGACGCCTTCAGAGCGACGCGACCCGCGGCCTCGTCGCGCTCTACGAAGGTCGCCTGACCCTTGTACTGGGCCGTGATCGGCCCGACTTTCACCTTGACGATCCCCCGGTACTCGTCGCCGTCGACCTCTTGCAATTGGGCACCTGGTAGCAGGGGCGCGATCCGCTCGACGTCGGTCAGGACCTTCCACGCCTCGGGAACCGAAACCCCCACCCGGAAGTCGTTGGTCAGTTCCATCTCTGTAAATCCTCTCTGGTGTCGATGTCAGCCGGGTCGCCCTGGCAACCTACCTCGGTGACCAGGTCAGGTCTCCCTTGGATCAGGACGCGGGCCCCCTGGTCACCAATCAGCGGTAACAGGTCCCACACCGCGGCGGCCAAGCGCACAGGATTCCGACGCTGCCCATGGTAGGTGGCCACCGCGATGGGCGCGTCGGTTCGGGCGACTGCCGACCAGGCTTCGGCCGGCACGAGCGGCTGGTCGCCCAGGCCCACCACGATGGCGTCCAGACCGGCGGCCCGGGCGGCCTCCACGGCCACCTGCAACGACGTGGCCTGCCCCTCGGCCCACCGCGGGTTGGGCAGGACCGTGACCCCCGCCGGCAGGCTTCCCGTCAGGTCGACCGCTCCGGTCACGACCCAGGTTGGCGACAGGCCGGCCTCGAGGGCGTTGGCGGCCGCCGTCCACACCAGCGGGCGACCTCGCCAAGCCGCGAGCAGCTTGTGGTCGGCATCAGGTCCGGCCGCGAAACGCGAGCCCCCGCCCGCGGCCAGGACCACGGCCCCGACCCGCCCGACCGGCCCGGCCCGACCGGCCCGACCGACCGACCCGACCCGCCCGACCGGCCCGACCGGCCCGGCCCGACCGACCGGCCCGACCCGCCCGACCGGCCCGACCGCCCCGCTCAGCCGGGCTCCCCGGTCACAGCCAGATCCCGACGGACCAGATCTCGATGGATAGGCCCCTCCCGATCCTTGAGCGACGGGGCCTCGCGGCCGGTGCGCAGGGCAATGATCTCGGCGCAGATGGCCACTGCCGTCTCTTCGGGCGTACGAGCCCCGATGTCCAGGCCGATCGGGCCCATGACCCGACTGAGGGCGTCGCCGTCCACTCCCGCCTCGAGCAGCCGGGCCATCCGGTCCTCATGGGTCCGGCGGGAGCCCATCGCCCCCAGGTACCCCACGTCGGTGTCCAGGGCGGCGACGACGGCCGGGACGTCGAATTTCGGGTCGTGGGTGAGCACGCACACGGCGTCTCTCGGTCCGAGGTCGGCCCCAACCTCGGCCAGGTGCTTGTCGGGCCAGGCCACCACCACTTCGTCGGCCATCGGGAACCGCGCCCGGGTGGCAAAGATCGGCCTGGCGTCACAGACGGTGACTCGGTAGCCGAGGATCTTGGCCACCTTGGCCAGGGCCGCGGTAAAATCGACGGCGCCGAAGATGATCATCCGGGGCGGTGGCGCGAACGACTCGATGAACACCGAGATCTCCCGCCCGCGCGCCTCTCCGTGGCGGCCGTAGTGGCGAATGCTCGTCAGACCGGCGGCCAGCTCGCCGTGGGCGTCGCGGGCGATCACCCGGTCCAGGTCCGGATCGCCGACGCTGCCCAACACCTGCGCCGCTCGGCCCGGTAGCAGCAGCAGGTTGGCCCCCAGCATCTCGGGGGGGCCCTCGATGATCGAAGCCAGAGCCGCGGGCTCCTCGTCCCGCAGCGCCGAGGCCAGGGCCTCGAAGAGCGAAGTCACCAGTCCAGCGGTTCCACGAAGATGCGGATGGTGCCGCCGCAGGTCAGCCCGACGGCGAAGGCCTCGTTGTCGGAGTAGCCGAACGTGCACAACCTGGGCCGGCCGTCGCCGGACAGCACATCGAGGGCCTCGGTCACCACCGCGCCCTCGACGCAACCACCCGACACCGAGCCGGCCACCTCGCCCGCGTCCGACACGACCATGGCGGCCCCCGGAAGCCGAGGTCCGGACCCGTCGAGGCCCACCACTCGGGCCAGGGCCACCCGCTTGCCCTGCCCTCGCCAACGTTCGATGTCTGCCAGTAGGTCCTTCACGACTGCACGTCCCTTCGGTCGTGGCCCGCGATGATCTCCGCCAGGCGTTCCAACGACGACACCGCATGACCCTCCACGAACTGATCAACATACGGGAGCGCGGCGGCCATCCCACGCGCCAGCGGGGCATACCCGGGCGAGGCTTTCAGGGGGTTGACCCACACCACTCGGCGGGCCACTCGGGCCATCCGGGCCATCTCGGACCCGATCAGGTCGGGGTCGCCCCGGTCCCAGCCGTCGCTGCAGATGACCACCACGGCGCCCCGGGCCAGGCCCCGCACGCCCCACTGGTCGTTGAACTCCTGCAGGCTGGCGCCGATCCTGGTCCCACCGGACCAGTCGCTGACCGACTGGGCCGCCGACAACAGGGCGGCTTCGGGGTCACGGCGCGCCAGTTCCCTGGTGATCCGGGTCAAGCGGGTGCCCATGGTAAAGACCTCCACTCGACCCGCACGCCGCGACGCCACCGCGGCATGAGCGAAGCGGGCCAAGCCCCGGGCGTAGGGCTCCATGCTTCCCGAGACGTCGAGGAGGAGGACTAGCCGCCGGGGCCGCTCCACCGGTGCCCGCCACGAGCGCCGGATGGGGACACCGCCCGTCCGCATATTGCGCCGGAGCGTGGCGCGCAGGTCCGGGTGGCCCCGCGACCGGCGCCGGGATGGGCGGGTCCGGCGCGACGGGCGCAGCTCGCAGGCGATCTCCAGCGCCGAGATGAGTCGCTGAGCCTCGGCCCATTCGGCCGGGGTGAGGGCAGATAGGTCCCGCTGGCGCAAGAGCTCGGTTGCCGAGTAGCGGACGGCCAGCACGTCGCCGGCGGCCACGTCGGCCTCGTCCTCCGGCGCGGCATCCTCCGCGTCGTCGGAGTCCAGGGCCAGCATGAGGGGCGGGCTCTCCGGCGCCGGCTGCATCATCACCTCGTCGGGCCGGTCCTGCCAGTAGGCGGCGAAGATCCGGTCGTAGACAGGTATGTCCTCCGCCCGGCGGACCAGTGTCGCTCGCCCGGCCCAATACACCTTCTTCTGCGAGTCCATCCCGACCAGGGCCAGAGCTTCGGCATACACCACGGCCGTCCCTGTCGGCACCGCCAGACCGTTGGCTCGCAGGGCCCGGGCAAACCCGGCCACGATCACCTCGGCATCGGCCACTGGTTTGGGACTCAGGCACCGCGCCGCAGCGCGGCCCGGACCAGTTCGTCGATGCCGACCGCCCGGACCCGGGCCTGATCCTCCTGGTACTTGAGGACGGTGCCGAGCGTGAGGTTGAGAGTGCGTTCGTCGATCCGGCTGCACCCCAGCGCGGCGAGAGCTGCCGCCCAGTCGATGGACTCCGCCACACCGGGGGGCTTGTACAGATGCTGGTCCCGAAGCGTCTCGACTGCGGCCGCGACCTGGCGCGCCAGTTCGGGTACCGCCTCAGGTGCGCGTAGCCGGATGATCGCCACCTCCCGCTCGAAGTCCGGATGCTCGACCCAGTGGTACAAGCAACGGCGTTTGAGGGCGTCATGGACGTCGCGGGTGCGATTGGAGGTAATGATCACCAGCGGCGGCTCGGCGGCGCGAAAGGTACCAAGCTCGGGGACCGTCACTGCGTAGTCCGACAGGAATTCCAAGAGGAAGGCCTCGAACTCGTCGTCGGAGCGGTCCACCTCGTCGATGAGGAGGACCGGCGGCGAACCGGAGGAGTGGTCGATGGCGGCCAGCAGGGGCCGGCGGACAAGGAACCGCTCGCTGTACACGTCGTCCTCGCTGGCGGAGGCTCCCCCCCTGGCGGAGGCTCCCCCGCCCACCCCGCCCACCCCGCCCGCCTCGACCGCGCGGAGATGGAGGAGCTGGCGGGCGTAGTCCCACTCGTAGACAGCTTGCGAGACGTCGATGCCCTCATAGCACTGGAGCCGTAGCAGCTCACCCCCGGTCCAGGCCGCCAGGACTTTGGCCACCTCCGTCTTGCCGACACCGGCCTCGCCCTCGAGAAGCAACGGGCGATGCAAAGCCATGGCCAGGAAGATCGACGTCGCCAGCCCCTCGTCAGCGAGGTAGCCATGACCGGCGAGGGCGGCCGCGACTTCCTCTACCGAAAGGTCTGTCCGAGCGTGCGCGGTCACCACTTCAGGCTAGGCGGCGCCGGCCTCCTCGAGGGCCCTGCGTACCAAGACCCGGACCAGATGACGGCGGTACTCGGGGCTGGCGTTGAGATCCTCAGGTGGATCGAGGCCGTCCGCGGCGTGGGCGGCGGCCTCGGATGCCGACGCTCCAGCGGCCAGCGCCGCTTCTACCGCCGTGGCCCGCAACGGGACCGATCCCATGTTGACCAGTCCGATCCCCGGGCGCGACCCAGCGACCGCGGCGACACCGACGATGGCCCAGTCCTGCGCCCGCCGGTTGAACTTCTGAAAGGACCAGCCCGCACCGTCCGCCTTCGGCACCCTGATCTCCGTCAGCACCTCGTCGGGCCCGAGGGCCGTCTCCAGGAATCCCTGGAAGAAATCGGCCGCCTCGATCTCCCGCTCCCCCTGGGGTCCCACCATGGTAAAAGTCGCCCCGAGCGCCAGGCACGCCGCTGGCAGGTCAGAGGCCGGGTCGCCGTGGGCGAGGGAGCCTCCAATCGTGCCCCGGTGACGGACCTGGGGGTCACCGACCTGGCCGGCGACATGGGCGAGCAGGGGGACATGCTCGTGCAGGACGGAGCTGATCTCGAGGTCGCGATGCCGGGTCAGGGCGCCGATGGCCACCGTGTCCCCGTTGGCCCGGACATATGAGAGATCGGAAAGGCGGCCGATGTCGACGAGCACGGACGGCGCGGCGAGGCGCAGCTTCATGAGCGGGAGGAGAGAGTGGCCGCCCGCCAGCAGCTTGGCGTCCTCGCCATGCTCGGTGAGCAGACCGACGGCCTCATCGACGGACTGGGCCCGCCGGTAGTCGAACGCTGCGGGGATCATTACACCGCGCTCGCAAGCGGAGTCTGGGCCGCAGCCAGGACCGCCTTGACGATGTTGTGGTAGCCGGTGCAGCGGCACAGATTGCCCTCGAGGCCTTCACGCACCTCGGTCTCGGTGGGGTCGGGGTGCTCGACCAGCAGGGAGACCGCCGCCATCACCATGCCAGGGGTGCAGTAGCCGCACTGCAGGCCGTGATGCTCACGAAACGCCTCCTGCATGGGGTGCATCTGGTCGCCGTCGGCCAGGCCCTCGATGGTGGTGATCTGGCAGCCGTCGGCCTGCACGGCCAGCATGGTGCAGGACTTGACCGACTCGCCGCCGACGAGGACGGTGCACGCGCCGCACGACGACGTGTCGCAGCCGATGTTGGTGCCGGTGAGCCCGACCACGTCGCGCAGGTAGTGGACCAGGAGGGTGCGGGGTTCGACGTCGTACTCCCGCCGCTCACCGTTGACGTGCATGGATACGTTCATTCGCTCCCTTTGTGACTCGCTGAATCCTGTAGCACCTGCCAGACCCGCTGGGGGCTGGCCGGCATATCGATGTGGCGCACGCCCAGGTGGGCCACCGCGTCGACGACTGCGCTCTGCACCGCCGGGGTGGAGCCGATGGTTCCCGACTCGCCGATCCCCTTGGCGCCGAGGGCGTTCACGGGAGTGGGCGTCGCCATCGAAACCAGCTCGAAGCTCGGCAGCTCGGTGGCGGAGATCATGGCATAGTCGGCCAGGTTGGAGGTCACGGGGTTGCCGTCGGCGTCGTAGCGGACCTCCTCGAGCAACGCCTGGGCCACTCCTTGGGCGAGGCCCCCGTGCCGCTGGCCCTCAGCCAGGAGGGGGTTGAGGATGGTACCGGCGTCGTCCACGGCGACCAGCCGCCGCAGCCGGGCCTGGCCCGTCTCGGTGTCCACCTCTACCACGGCTACATGGGCTCCAAAGGGAAAGGTCGGCCCCGACGGGCTCGATTTGTGCTCGACTCTGAGCCCGCCCCGCTCTTCGGCGGCGGAGGCCACCTCGGCCCACGAGCGGGCTACCGCCGGCGTGCCGGCCACGTGGAAGCGACCCTCGATCTTGTCGAGGACCACGTCATCAGGGTTGGCTTCGAGCAGCTCGGCGGCCAGTTGGCGGGCTTCGTCGACCAACGTCATCGACGCCTCGTGGACCGCCAACCCGCCGGCCTGGAGGGAGCGGGACCCCATCGTCCCTCCTCCGGAGGCGACCAGGTCGGTATCGTTGGCCACCACCTCGATGTCCTCCATGGGGATACCGAGCTGCTCGCTGGCGAGCATCGACCAGGCGGTGACGTGCCCCTGGCCGTGGGGCGAGCTGCCGGTGTACACCCTCGCGGTGCCGGTGGGCAGCACCTCGACCACCGCGAACTCTCCGGCATCAGGCAGTCCGTTGGTGATCTCGACGTAGGTGGACACCCCGATGCCCATCTGGCAGGGGCCGCCCTCGGCCCGGCGACGGGCCTGTTCGGCCCGCAACCCGGCGTAGTCCGACGCTTCCAGGGCCAGGTCGAGCGCGCCCATGTAGTCACCGATGTCGTAGGTAAAGCCGGTCGCGGTGGTGTACGGGAAGAAATCCTTGCTCACCAGGTTCTGGCGGCGTACCTGGGCCGGGTCGGCGCCGATCTCGGCCGCGAACAGGTCCATGGCCCGTTCGATGGCGGCGGTGGCCTCGGGGCGGCCGGCACCCCGGTACGCCCCGATCGAGGTGGTGTTGGTCACCACTGCGCACGCCGAAGCGGACACCTTCGGGATGGCGTAGGTGCCGGGGGCCATCAACTTGGTGAGCATCGGTAGGTAGGCGCCGACGGCGGGGTAGGCGCCGGCGTCCTGCAAGACGTCGATGCGGTAGGCGAGAACCTGACCATCCCGGTTGCCCCCGATGGCGATGTCCTGGATCTGGCCCCGGCCGTGGACCAGTCCCAGCATGCTCTCGGAACGGGTCTCCGTCCACCGCACCGGGCGGCCCTGGGCCCGGGCGGACCAGGCCACGACCAGGTCTTCGGGATAGGGCCCGATCTTCGCTCCGAAGCCGCCGCCGACGTCGGGGGCGATCACCCGGACCTGGTCGGCGGCCAGCGCGAACAAGCCGGCCAGGGCGTCCTTGGCGCTATGAGGCGCCTGGGTCGACAACCACTGGGTGAGGCGACCATCGGCCCCCCAGGACGCCATCCCGCTGCGCACCTCCAGCGGGCAGGGTGCCACCCGCTGGTTGATGACCCGCTGGCGGACGACCACCTCGCAGTCATCGAAGAAGTGCTCGTCCAGCGGTTCCCGGAAGTCTGTGGCCACGTTGGTCCCGTGATCGGGGAAGAGCAAGGTGCCGCCAGCCAGGGCCGTTTCGGGGTCGACCACGGTGGGCAGAGGCTCGTAGTCGACAAAGACGGCCTCGGCCGCGTCCTCACCCTGGTAGCGCTCCTCGGTCAGCACGACCGCGACCGGCTCCCCGACAAAACGGACCACGTCCTGCGCCAGCACGGGCCGGAACATGCTCTCGGGAATGCCCGGCATACCCGCCGGCACCGGGGGAAGGTCCAGATCCGCGGCGGTATAGACGGCCACCACGCCCGGCCGGTCGAGCGCCCCGCCGGCGTCGAGGGCGACGATCCGGGCGTGCGCCATCGTCGATCGTACGAAGGTGGCCCACAACGCCCCCACGCCAGGTAGATCGTCTCCGTATACCCCACCGGTGGTGAGGAATTTGGGGTCCTCCCGGCGTAGAACCCGATTACCGAGGATGCTCACTCTGTCGACACTAGGACCACGACCCAGGACCGCGGCTCGCTAGTTCCAGAATTCGAGACCTGCCCAGAAGCTGTCGTGATGGTGTGGCTTTGGCTTTGGCGCTGGTGCCGGGGCGTCCGTGGTGGGCGGGGCCGTCGGCGGCAGGATCCCGAACGCCTCCTCGCCTGGCATCGTCAGGCCGTACTCCGCTCGGGCCACCTGCTCGATGTACGCAGGTTGCTGCAGCAGCGACACCTGCTTGGTCAGCGCCGCGTTCTCCTGGGACAACGCCGATTCTTGGCGCTGGGCCACGGCGGTGGCCCGACCCTGAGCCAGCCAAGTCCGGCCCGGGAGGACGAAGAGCAACACGATGCCGCCGATGGTCACCGCCACCAGCAGACCTGTCACCGCCCGTTTCATGCGGCCGCCGGCCTCATCGGGACTCGAAGGCCTTCCGGCCGGCATAACGGGCGCTGGCGCCGAGCCCGCCCTCGATGCGCATCAGCTGGTTGTACTTGGCAACCCGGTCCGAGCGGGCCGGGGCGCCGGTCTTGATCTGGCCACAACCGGTCGCCACGGCCAGATCGGCGATGGTGGTGTCCTCGGTCTCGCCCGAGCGGTGCGACATCACCGACGCGTACGACGCCCTGGTGGCCCGGGCCATGGTGTCGAGGGTCTCCGACAGGGTGCCGATCTGATTGACCTTGATGAGGATGGCGTTGGCGACCCCGGCTTCGATGCCCCGCTCCAAGCGGGCCTCGTTGGTGACGAAGATGTCGTCGCCGACGATCTGGACCCGGTCACCCAGTCTGGCCGTGTGGGTGACCCAGCCGTCCCAGTCGTCCTCGGCCATGCCGTCCTCGACCGAGATGATCGGGTAGCGGTCGCACAGCTCGGCCAGGTACTCGGAGAACTCTCCCGCGCCGAGCGAGCGGTCCTCGCCGGCAAGCTGGTACTGGCCGTCGCGGTAGAACTCGCTGGCCGCGGCGTCGATGGCAATGGCGATGTCGCCGCCCGGGGTCCGTCCGGTCGCCTCGATGGCTTCCACTAGGACCTTGACGGCATCTTCGTTGGAGGAAAGATTCGGGGCGAACCCGCCCTCGTCCCCGACCGCGGTCGACAGGCCCCGTTGGTGCAGCAGCGCCTTGAGCTGGTGGTAGGTCTCGGCGCCCCAGCGTATGGCCTCGGCAAACGACGCCGCCCCGACCGGGACGAGCATGAACTCCTGGAGGTCGACGTTGTTGTCGGCGTGGGCGCCGCCGTTGATGACGTTCATCATCGGGACCGGGAGCAGGTGGGCGTTGGTGCCCCCGACGTAGCGGTACAGCGGGAGCCCGACCTCCTCGGCCGCGGCGTGGGCGACCGCCAGCGACACTCCGAGGATGGCGTTGGCGCCCAGGCGGGCCTTGTTGGGCGTGCCGTCCAGGTCGACCAGGGCGGCATCTACGGCGCGCTGGTCGAGCGCCTCGCTCCCCGCCAGGGCCCGAAAGATCTCCCCGCTGACATGATCGACCGCCTGGGCGACTCCCTTGCCGCCATAACGGTCGCCGCCATCACGAAGCTCGACAGCCTCGTGGCTTCCCGTCGACGCGCCGGAGGGCACGGCTGCCCGGCCCATGGCACCCGACGCGAGCAGCACCTCCACCTCGACGGTGGGGTTGCCCCGGGAGTCGAGGATCTCCCGCCCGATCAACTGCTCGATCTCGCTCATGGTGGTGTGATGCTGTTGAGGCTCCTGTGACTGGTGTTAAAACGCTAGCCGGTCTGCCCCTCCCCACGGTGACACCTAGGACCCGGCCGCTTTGACCTCGTCCCAGAGGTCGTCGGTAACGGGCACCCCACGCGCCTCGGCGAGGGCCTCCATCGCCAAGAAGCGGCGCCGGAACTTCGCGGCAGCCTCCCGCAGGGCCGCTTCGGGATCGAGGCCGAGGTGGCGGGCGACGTTGACTACCGAGAACAACACGTCGCCGAGTTCCTCGTTGACGGCCGGACCGGCACCATCGCCGGCGGCGATCGCCGCCTCCAGCTCGTCGAGCTCCTCCCGGATCTTGGGCCACGCCCCGGCCGCGTTTTTCCAGTCGAAACCGACCGAAGCCGCTTTGCCCTGCACCTTGAAGGCGTACAGCAGGGAAGGCAGGTTGCCGGGAACCCCGTCCATGACGCTGGCTCGACCCTTCTCGGCTTTCTTGCTCTCCTCCCAGTTCGGCATGGGCTCACCGGGCGGGCCGAAGACGTGCGGGTGACGGGCGACCAGCTTGTCGTGCACCGTTCGAGCCACATCCGCCAGGGTGAACTGCCCCGCTTCGGCGGCGAGGGTGGCGTGGAAGGCCACCTGGAACAGCAGATCGCCGAGCTCCTCCTCCAGATGGTCGTAGCCGGCCGGTCCGGCGTCGAGCTCGTCGATGGCTTCGAGCACCTCGTAGGTCTCTTCGAGGAGGTGGCGGGTGAGGCTGCGGTGAGTCTGTTGCTGGTCCCACGGGCACCGGGCCCGCAGCGTGCCTACGAGCTCCACGAACCGGGCCAGCTCGGCCGCCACCGGCTCGGCGAGGGCCGGGATCCACACGCACGTCAGGTGGTCGGGCGTGACGGCTCGGTCCAGTTCGGCCCAAGGGACGGTCGTGACGGCCTCGTCGGGAAGGCCCAGGCGCTGGAGCACCGTCACTTCGGGCCCCTCCTCGACCGACAGCTTGATCTCCGACAGCACGCGCGGGCTGTCGCACTGACCGACGAGCAACGGGCCGGCCTGGCCGGCCGCCTCCACGGCGAAGCGGTGGCCGTCGACCAGGCGGACGCCGGCCGCCATCGGGTCGACGCCGAGCCGGGCCCAGGTCAGATCGAGGAACGACAGGGCCGGCATCACCTCTACGTCGACCCGATCATCGGCGCGCAGCAACTCCACAGTCCGCTCCGCGACCGACGGCGAGCCCGGCACCGCGTACAGGACTTGGCCGTGGACGGCCGCCGCGTCAACCAGCCTCTCGACCACGCCGGCGTAGACGTCCTGTATCGCCGCGGCCTGCTCGTAGAGGGCGTCGAAGGAGACCGCCGGCTCGACCAGCCCCGCGCTCGGATGCCGCCGGGTGCGCACGAAGCGGACGTCGACGGCAGCGATGGCCTCGGCCGCGGCTACGGTCACGAGCCGCGGGTCGCCCGGCCCCAGGCCGACGACCACGACCCGCCCGGTCACGTCGTCGGGCTCGAGCTCTGCGGCTGGGAGGGTGGCACTACCTGCGACTGCTGCCACGAGCCATAGGCCGGGTTGATCCGGACCCGAGCTTTGGCGAGCAGCCTGGTCACCACCGAATCGGCGGTGCCCTGGGCGTTGAGCACCGCTACCGACAGGGCGCGCTGCACCGCGACGGTATAGGCCTGCACGTCGCGGCTGACGAGCGTCACCACCTGGTAGCCGTAGCTGGTCCGGATGGCCGGCGCCACCTTGCCAACGGCCAGCGCCATCACGGCCGATTGGAAGCCCGAAGACTGCTGCTCGAACTGGGCCTGGTCGTAACACTGCTGGGCTCCGCCCGGAATGCCGCTGGCAACCAGGCCTTGCGCCTGTTGGAGGGTGAAGGCGGCGGCTTGGATGACGCAGACCTGGGTGAAGAAGTACGGCGCATACTGCCGGTACAGGCCCAATAGGGTCGCAGGGGCGACCGACGGAGGGGTGATCGCCGCCTCTTCCGCCAGCTGGTTGGCGAGGGTCTGGCGAAAGGCGGCCGGGAACTGTTCCCAGAGGCCGGGATGGTCGATCTCGCTGACCGAACGGGCCGCGGCCACGATGGCCGGGCTCGGGATTTGGCCCGTGGCCACCACGTTTTGGTGCACGACGGCGGCGGCGATCATCTGGGTGAGGATGCCGGCGACCCAGGAGGTGTTGTAAGTGCCGGGCCCTTCGCCGGCAACCGTGAGTGGTTGGGCGCCCGATTGCCCAGCGGCACTCGCCTGGGCGGAGTCAAAATCGGACACGTAGGTGCGGTTGCCAGCCCACGCCTGCAAGGTGGAGTAGAGGGAGGGCTCCTTGATGACCTGCGAGTTGACCGTCGCCGCGTATGGCGACGCGCTGCACCCGGTCGCGGTGATCGACAGGACCAGGAGCGCGGCTGCGCCTGCGAGGATTCGTAGCGAAGGTTTCACGGCGCCGGAGATGCTATCGGCGGAGCCAGCTGGGCGAGCAAGGCGGCCAGGTCGGCGGCCGGATCAGAGCCGCGCGGCAGGGGGATCACCAGCTGACCGATGTCATCCTTGTAGATGGCCTTGGGGACGAGGCGCGAGAGCCGGACCTGCTGACTTGTCTTCAGGGCCAGTGGCGAGAGCCGGGCCGTAAATCCGCCCGCGGACAGCCCCACCCCTCCGGTGACCACGGCGATCTCGCGCACGCCCAATCGGGCGCACTCCGCCCTCAGGTGCCCGATGCGCAGCAACCCGGTGGCGGGATCGGGCAACGGCCCGTAGCGGTCGAGCCACTCGGACTCGATGTCGTCGACTTCGGCGTGGGTGGTCACGGTGGCGAGCCGGCGGTACGCCTCGAGGCGCAGATCCTCACGGGCCACGTACTCGGCCGGCAGGTTGGCGGTCAACGGCAGGTCCAGCTTGATCTCCGCCGGCGGGCGGATCTCCTCGCCTTTGAGCTCGGCGACCGCTTCGGTGACCATCTGCACGTACAGGTCGTATCCCACTGCCGCGATGTGGCCCGACTGGTCGCCGCCCAGCAGGTTGCCGGCGCCGCGGATCTCCAGGTCCCGCATGGCGATCTTGAACCCCGATCCCAGCTCGGTGTGCTCGCCGATGGTGCGGAGCCGCTCGTACGCCTCCTCGGAGAGGGCCTGGTCGGGCGGGAACAGGAGGTAGG
>Ga0302325_10002933_pt1 | contig 40880 bp, 39 predicted proteins | sample Palsa_T0_2_FD_201948 | JGI IMG/M metagenome (GOLD analysis project Ga0302325, IMG submission 201948) | Peat permafrost microbial communities from Stordalen Mire near Abisko, Sweden - Palsa_T0_2 | ecosystem: Environmental > Terrestrial > Soil > Palsa > Peat permafrost | place: Sweden: Abisko...
CGCGACTCTGCTGGCAGGCTGTTCGGGAACCTCGAGCTACTTTTCCTCGATCCCTTATCTCTCATCGACACCGCAGGCACCGAGCGCTCCGCCGGTGCCCGAGACGACGCTTGGAACTGGCCAGATCAGGGTTGCTCTTATTCTGCCCTTGTCCGCTGCCGGCAATGCCGGCGTCGCCGGCCAGGCCATGCGCAACGCCGCGGAAATGGCGCTCGCGGAATTCAATTCCCCGAATATTCAGCTGCTGGTGAAAGACGACGGCGGCTCCGCCGACGGAGCGCGGCTGGCCGCCGAGCAGGTGCTCAATGAAGGAGCTGAAATCATCCTCGGCCCCTTGTTCGCTCAATCGGTGAGCATCGTCGGACAGGTGGCGCGCTCGCGCAATATCCCGGTCATTGCCTTTTCCACCGACGCCAACGTTGCCGCGCGCGGCGTTTATCTCCTCAGCTTCTTGCCGGAATCCGACGTCGCCCGGATCGTACAATATGCCGGCACCAGTGGAAAGCGTTCCTACGCGGCGCTCATTCCCGACAATCCGTATGGCAGTGTGGTCGAAGCGGCGTTCAGGCAGGATGTCGCCCGTCGCAGCGGGCAGATCGTCGCGATCGAGCACTATCCGCATGACAAGGCGGGCATGGCGGTGCCGGTGAGGAACGTCGCTCAGGTGGCCGGGCGCGCTGACGCTATCTTCATTCCCGACGGCGGCGACGCCGTGCCTGACGTCGTCCAGGCGCTGGTCGCGAACGGTGTCAACACCAAGAGAATCCAGCTTCTCGGCACCGGGCTCTGGGACGATCCTCGCATCTTCTCCATGCCGGCGCTGGATGGCGGCTGGTACGCGGCGCCGGATGGCGCCGGCTATCGCAACTTCTCCGGCCGCTACGCCGCCCGCTTCAAGCAGCAGCCGGTGCGGACTGCGACTCTGGCCTACGATGCGGTCGCGCTGATCGCGGCGCTAGCGAAGACGCAAGGCGCGCAGCGATTCTCGCCGGAGGTTTTGACCAATCCGTCGGGCTTTTCCGGCATCGACGGTTTGTTTCGCTTTCGCGCCGATGGGACAAACGAGCGCGGGCTTGCGGTGCTGCGCGTTACGCCGTCGGGAGCCCAGACGATCTCACCGGCGCCGCGCAGTTTCGGCGCCTCCGGCATTTAAGGATTTTCAGGCCGCCAAATCGGCGACGACCGCGTCAAGCAGCGGGAAGCCGGGCATGCTGACGCGCAGGCGACCGGCTGCGGTCGTTTCCACGAGACCGTTTTCGCGCAATGCCGCAATGCGCGCGGCGTCCAGCGAACGGCCGGCCAGTGCGGCATAGCGCGCCGGATCAATGCCTTCCGCGAGCCGCAGCCCCATCAGCAGAAACTCGTCGGCCATTTCCTCGCGGATCAGCACGTCGTCGGTGACCAGCCCGTGCCCCTCGCTTTCGACGCGAGCGAGCCACGCTTCCGGGCGCTTTTCCGTTGCGGTGGCGTGCCGGGCGCCGTCGATCTCGAGCCGGCCATGGGCGCCCGGTCCGACGCCGGCATATTCGTGCGCGCGCCAATAGACGAGGTTGTGGCGACATTCGCCGCCGGGCCGGGCATGATTGGAAATTTCATAGGCCGGTAGTCCGTGCGCCGCGCAGACTTCCTGAGTGGCGTCGTAGAGCGCCCGCGAAATATCGTCGTTGGGGACTTTAAGTTTGCCGGCCGTATGAAGCGTCGCGAATGGCGTGTCCGGCTCGATCGTCAGCTGATAAAGCGAGAGATGTTCACCGGCCTCAGCAAGCGCCCGCGTAAGCTCATCCGACCAGTCCTGCGGCGTCTGCCGCGGCCGCGCATAGATGAGATCGAACGAGTAACGCCCAAACACGTCGCGGGCGACGCCGACGGCATCGAGCGCCTCGCGCGCCGAATGTAGCCGCCCGAGTTCGGCGAGCGCCTGATCGTCGAGCGCCTGCACGCCGAGCGAGACGCGGTTGACGCCGGCTGTGCGATAACCGCGGAAGCGCGTGGCTTCGACGCTGGTTGGATTGGCTTCGAGCGTGATCTCGGCATCGGCCGCAACATTCCAGTTTCGCCCGATCGCGTCCAGAATCGCCCCCACCGTTGCCGGCTGCATCAGCGAGGGCGTGCCGCCACCAAAGAAAATCGTGGAGACGGTGCGGCCTGGGGCGCGCGCGGCCGTCGCCGCGATCTCGGCCGTGAATGCGCGCACATAGCGCGCCTCGTCGATCCCGGTGTGGCGAACGTGGCTATTGAAGTCGCAATAGGGACATTTCGAGAGGCAAAATGGCCAATGCACATAAACGCCAAATTGGGATCCGTCGTCATCCTTGGCCAAGGCATGCCTCCGCGAGTTTGATGAAGGCGCGGGCTCGATGGGAAAGTCCTTTTCCCCGCGGCGGCAGGCCGTGTTTCTCTTCGCTCGGCATCTCGCCGAACGTGCGCGTGTGTCCGTCAGGCAGAAACATCGAATCGTAGCCAAAGCCCTTATCGCCGCGCGGTGGCCAAACGAGCGTGCCGTCGACGCGCGCCTCGAAGTCCTCAATGTGGCCGTCGGGCCAGGCGACACAAAGCGCGGAAACGAAATGCGCCGTGCGGCGTTCCGGGCTCGTTGCGCCGCGCTCCCGCAGCATGTCTTCGATCGTCTCCATGGCTCCGCGAAAATTTTTGGCAGGCCCCGCCCAGCGCGCTGAGAGAATGCCGGGCGCGCCGTCAAGCGCATCGACCACAAGGCCGGAATCGTCGGCAAATGCAGGCAACGCGGATGCCTTTGCCGCGGCCGCCGCCTTGATGCGCGCGTTGTCGCGGAACGTCGTTCCGGTTTCTTCGGGTTCGTTCAGTCCCATGTCGCCTACTGATATGGCCTCGATTCGGTATGGCGCCAGCAATTCGCGCATTTCCGCGAGTTTGCCGGGATTGTGAGTCGCGATTACGAGGCGGCCGGCTACGCGGCGATGATGCGGTACCCTCACATCACCGCCATCTTCTGCAAATCGACCAGCTTGGTCACGCCCTTGCGCGCCAGCGCAAGCAGCGCGGTCAATTGTTCCTCCGAAAATGGAACCTTCTCGGCAGTCGCCTGCACTTCGACGATGTTGCCGGAGCCGGTGAGCACGAAGTTGGCGTCGGTCTCGGCTTGCGAATCCTCCGCATAGTCGAGATCGAGCACCGCCACGCCCGCGCACACGCCGCAGGAGATCGCCGCGATGTGGTCGCGCAAGACCTCCTGCTCGATCATCTGGCGCGTCTTCATCCAGGCGAGGCAATCGTAGAGCGCGATCCAGGCGCCGGTGATGGACGCGGTGCGCGTTCCCCCGTCGGCCTGGATCACGTCGCAGTCGATGGTAATCTGGCGCTCGCCGAGCGCCTTCAGATTCACGACCGAGCGCAGGCTGCGTCCGATCAGGCGCTGGATTTCGACCGTGCGTCCATTCTGCTTTCCGGCGGACGCCTCGCGCCGCGTGCGTTCGAGCGTGGCGCGCGGCAACATGCCGTATTCGGCGGTAATCCAGCCGCGCGCTTGTCCTTTGAGCCACGGCGGCAAACGGTCTTCGAGCGTCGCCGTGACGAGGACATGGGTATCGCCGAACCTGACAAAACACGAGCCTTCGGCGTATTTGACCACGCCGCGCTCGAGCGAGACTGGACGCAATTCGTCGGGCTGTCGGCGGCTCGGCCGCATGCGTATCTCCCTCATGGCGGCGCGGCGCGCCTGCCCAGGCTGTTCGGCTCAGTCTTGTAGGGGCGAGCGTTGGGACCGACAAGGGCAGCCATTACGGCGTTTCCGCGAATTGCCTTGAAACAGGGGGCGCAAATGGACAAGTCTTGAGCGAGGCGAGGAGCTGATTTTGGCCAGCCATGACCTTCCGCTTGCCGCGAGCCAGTTGAGCCTTGCCCAGCTCAACGAGCGTTCGCGCGAGATTTTTAGGCTGATCGTCGAGAGCTACCTCGCGACCGGCGAACCGGTCGGCTCACGCAATCTGTCGCGGATCCTGCCGATGACCTTGTCGCCGGCGTCGGTGCGCAACGTCATGTCGGATCTCGAGCAGCTTGGCCTCGTCTACGCGCCGCATACCTCGGCCGGAAGGTTGCCGACCGAGATCGGGCTTCGGTTTTTCGTCGATGCGCTGATGCAGATCGGCGACCTTACCGAGCATGACCGCAAAGCGATCGAGGCCCAGGTCGCGGGTTTGGGCCAGTCGAAATCGGTCGAGGCTGTGCTGACGGAAGCGTCCGGCCTGCTCTCCGGCTTGAGCCGTGCCGCCGGCGTGGTGCTGACCGCGAAGGCGAACCAGCGGCTCAAGCATATCGAGTTCGTGCTGCTGGAGCCGGCGCGCGCGCTCGTGGTCCTCGTTGCCGAGGATGGCCAGGTCGAAAATCGCGTGCTCAATATTCCACTTGGCCTGCCCACATCGGCGTTGACCGAGGCCGCCAATTTCCTCAACGCGCGCATCCGCGGCCGCACGCTCGCCGAGGTCCGGGGTGAAGTCGAACACACGCTGAAAGACAGCCAGGCCGAACTCGATCAGCTCACGCAGAAGATTATTGCCGCAGGTCTCGCGAGCTGGTCCGGCGGCGACAACGACGAGCGAAAGTTGATCGTCCGCGGCCAGGCCCATCTGCTCGAAGACCTCAAGGCGCTTGCCGATCTCGAACGTGTGCGCTTGTTGTTCGATGACCTCGAGACCAGGCGTGAGGTGATCGATTTGCTGGGCCGGGCCGAGCAGGCGGAGGGCGTGCGCATCTTCATCGGCTCGGAGAACAAGCTTTTCTCCCTCTCCGGCTCCTCGACCATCGTCGCGCCATACCACGACCCGTCAGGCCAGATCGTCGGCGTGCTTGGCGTGATCGGCCCGACCAGGCTGAACTACGCCCGGATCATCCCGATGGTGGATTATACGGCCAAGGTGGTGAGCAAGCTCCTGGCGGGGTAGTTGCCCGCAGGGTAGAGGTTCCGACGCGGCCGGTGCACGAGGCCGTCGGGGCAGGCCGCCAGCTCCACGCGCCAGTTTTTTGCACGCTTGATTTTTGCCGGTTAAGTCCTGATATGCGGGGCAACGCGACGATGAGCAAGGACATGACGGAACAAACCGCTCGTGCCGAGGACGCCGCGGCCCCGCCGGAGGAGGCCGCTTCGTCAACGAAACAGGCAGGCGCACAGGCCGATTCGGCGGCGCTTGCCGCGGAATTCAAGGACAAGCTCCTGCGGACGCTTGCCGAGATGGAGAATCTCCGCAAGCGCACGGAGCGGGAGGTTACGGATGCCCGCGTCTACGGCGTGACGTCGTTCGCGCGTGACGTGCTTGCCGTCGCCGACAATATGCGCCGCGCGCTCGATGCGGTAACGCCCGAGCTGCGCGCCAGCGCCGAGCCCGGCGTCAAGGCGCTTGTTGACGGCGTCGAGTTGACCGAACGCGAGCTTCTCAAGGCGCTGGAGAAGAACGGCGTGCGCCAGTACACCCCGCAGGGTGAAAAATTCGATCCCAATGTGCACCAGGCAATTTACGAAGTGCCCGACGCGTCGGTGCCCGCTGGCAGCGTCGCGCAAGTCGTGCAACCCGGCTACATGATCGGCGAGCGCGTGCTGCGCCCGGCGATGGTTGGGGTGTCGAAAGGCGGCCCCAAAACCGCGCCGGTTTCGCGGCCCGTCAATGACAAGTCCACAGCGGCCACAGAGGATTCCTAAGAAGCGTCCTAAAAAGACGCGCTGGGATCACCTCAGCTCGACGCTGTCGCGCACCGTGCGCAGACGTGTCAGTACGCTCGTCCAGCCATCGGCGCGTGCGATGCCGACCATTTGCAAGTATCCGCCGCCGCCGAAGCGAAGCCACTGCACCACCATCAGGTCGGCTCCAGTTTGCGCGTCTTTCGCCTCGGCCATTGTCTGATATCCGGATTGGCCGCCGATGCGCAGTGATTCCGACACCGTGACACGAACGTTCCTGATCCCGCCAATCTCGCCGAAAGCCAACTTGGCGAAATTCGCGTGCTGATCAGGCTCCGTGGGACCGCCCGGCACGGCGGCGATGAGCATACGCGCATCAAGGTTGCCGCCGTTTGCTTCCTTGGAGGCATCTTTGGGACCGGACGTATCGCTCAGCATGAGAGCGCGGCCTCGGAGCGCTCCATCGACATGGAAGCCGGCAAAGTCGCCGATGGCGAACGGCAACAAGCCGAGCTCTTCGGCCTCGGGGACGTTCGGGCGCACGGACAACGTTGCTAGAGCTTCGCGCACCACGCGATCCGAATAGGCGGTTTCCTGTTCCGGGACCTGGACGGTAACGAGCGCCGTAAAGTCGCTCGCCGCCGCCGCCAGGAGCCACTTTCTGTACCGCGTCTTCTCGGAGACCTGCCGACCGGTGAGGAGAAAGCCTTTGCCGAAGCTGAGCTGCATCGGCTCACGTTTTTCCAATTTGACGCCTTGCTTCTTGAGCACGTCCGCGTCCAGCGTCTTGTCGATCTGAGGATAGGCCGCGGCCGGTAGCACGGTAATGAGGATCGCGGCATCGCTGCCCGGGTCCGCGAAGCCATCAAACGTTTTGCTGGCCACCATGCCCGCCGGTGGGACGAGCCCAACGCGGGAGCCGGGCGGAAAAACCGGGTCCTCGGCCATCGCCGGCAGCGCCAGCATCACAAGCGCGAACAAGGCCGCAAAGCCGGTGGACGCTCTGAGGGAGCAGAAGCTGCTGTGGCTCATCTTGCAAAAACTCTCGCACCTAGGGACACGCTATGTCGGACGCGCAGCGCGTGACCCGGCGCAAGGTCAGATTGATCCGTCCTTCCCCCGGGAGCAAGCTCGATGTGCCCGGATAGATTCGGTCGACGCCATGAAAAGCGAGCCGGGCCGGGCCACCGAGCACGACAACGTCGCCGGAACTGAGGCGAATGGATCGCGTGGGCTCGTTGCGCTCGCGGCCCCCGACCCGGAACAAGCAGGCATCACCGAGAGAAATCGAAATCACCGGGGCATCGAAATCCGCCTCGTCGCGATCCTGATGCAGCCCCATCTTTGCGCTCGGGCCATAGAAGTTGATGAGACAGGCCTCGGGCGGGCCCCGATATTGGGCAAGCTCGCGCCATATCGTGAGGAGCGCCGGGGGTATTGGTGGCCAGGCTTTCCCCGTTTCGGGATGCGTCGCCTGATAGCGGTATCCGCTTTCATCCGATATCCAGCCGAGCGGTCCGCAATTCGACATGCGGACCGTGAAAGGCCGTCCCGACTTCGGCATGCGCGGCGTGAACAGCGGGGCCGCCGCGAAGATGCCGCGTAACGCGGCGAGCAAGTCGGCCTGCCTGTCGCGGTCGAGATATCCAGGATAGAAACGCAGGCCGCCAATATTGCTCTGCAAATTCATGTGTGTGCCTTGGTGTTTTCCTTAGCATGAGCCGCCGGTCGCCACGCCGTCACTCCGGCAATCCTGCCTTGCGGGGCGATCACGCCCTCCTATATGAGCCAAGGGAAATTGCCTGGAAATCGTCCCGGGCGATTGGTGCAATGATCAGGGGGTCGGAAGGGGCGCCTTTGGGCCTGTCCGACCTGCCGCTAAAGAGAGGACTAACACCATGGCCAAGGTCATCGGTATCGATCTCGGGACCACGAATTCCTGCGTCGCCGTGATGGAAGGCAAGACGCCGAAGGTTATCGAGAACGCAGAGGGAATGCGCACGACACCGTCCATCGTCGCTTTTACGGACGAGGGCGAGCGGCTCGTGGGCCAGCCGGCCAAACGCCAGGCGGTCACCAATCCCGAGCGTACGATTTTTGCCGTCAAGCGCCTCATCGGCCGCCGTTACGACGACCCGATGGTGGAGAAGGACAAGAAGCTCGTTCCCTACAAGATTTCGCGCGCCTCGAATGGCGATGCCTGGGTCGAGATCGAGGGCAAGCCCTATTCGCCTTCGCAGATTTCCGCGTTCATCCTGCAGAAAATGAAGGAGACGGCGGAAGCCTATCTCGGCTCGAAGGTCGAGCAGGCCGTTATCACCGTTCCCGCTTATTTCAATGACGCCCAGCGCCAGGCAACGAAGGATGCCGGCAAGATCGCCGGCCTCGAAGTGCTGCGCATCATCAACGAGCCGACGGCGGCGGCGCTCGCCTACGGGCTCGACAAGACCAAGACGGGCACGATCGCGGTGTACGACCTCGGCGGCGGCACGTTCGATATCTCCATTCTCGAAATCGGCGACGGCGTGTTCGAGGTGAAGTCGACAAACGGCGACACCTTCCTCGGCGGCGAAGACTTCGACATGCGGCTGGTGAATTACCTGGCCGACGAATTCCAGAAAGAGCAGGGTATCGATCTGCGCCGCGACAAGCTCGCGCTGCAGCGTCTCAAGGAATCCGCGGAAAAAGCAAAAATCGAACTCTCGTCCACGACGCAGACCGAGATCAACCTGCCCTTCATCACGGCGGACGCGGCCGGGCCAAAGCATCTGACCATGAAGCTCACCCGCGCCAAGTTCGAAGCGCTGGTCGACGACCTCGTGCAGAAGACGATCGATCCGTGCCGGCAAGCGATCAAGGACGCCGGCTTGTCCGCGGCCGAAATCAACGAAGTGGTCCTGGTCGGCGGCATGACCCGCATGCCGAAGGTGCAGGAAGTCGTGAAGCAATTGTTCGGCAAGGAGCCGCACAAGGGCGTCAATCCGGACGAGGTGGTGGCAGTCGGCGCGGCGATTCAGGCCGGCGTGCTGCAGGGCGATGTCAAGGACGTGCTGTTGCTCGATGTCACGCCGCTCTCGCTCGGCATCGAGACGCTGGGTGGCGTGTTCACGCGCCTGATCGATCGCAACACTACGATCCCGACCAAGAAAAGCCAGGTGTTCTCCACGGCCGAGGACGGCCAGACAGCGGTAACGATTCGCGTGTTCCAGGGCGAGCGTGAGATGGCGGCCGACAACAAGGTTCTCGGCCAGTTCGATCTCATCGGCATTCCGGGGGCGCCGCGCGGCGTGCCGCAGATCGAGGTCACGTTCGATATCGACGCCAACGGCATCGTCAACGTGTCGGCCAAGGACAAGGGCACCGGCAAGGAACAGCAGATCCGCATCCAGGCTTCGGGCGGCCTGTCCGAAGGCGATATCGACAAGATGGTCAAGGATGCTGAAGCTCACGCCGAAGATGACAAGAAGCGCAAGGCGCAGGTCGAGGCGAAGAACCACGCCGAGGCTCTCGTTCATTCGACCGAGAAGACCGTGGCCGAGCACGGCTCGAAGGTCGGCGAAGCCGACCGGCGCGCGATCGAGAACGCCATCGCAGACCTCAAGGAAGCCTTGAAGAGCGACGATGCGGACGCGATCACTGCCAAGACCAACGCGCTGGCGCAGGCTTCGATGAAGCTCGGCGAGGCGGTGTACAAGCAATCGGCCGCCGAGCAGCCTCCCGGCTCCGGCGATGCGGCCGAGGGCAAAAAGGAAGATGTTGTCGATGCCGAGTTTACCGAAGTCGACGACGACAAGAAGAACAAAAAGTCGGCTTGATCGGCGAGACGCTTCATGCCGCTGCAACGTGTCAAAATTGCACCCCCGGACGCAAAACGGGGGTGCACGTTTTTGACGTGTGGCATTTCGATATGGAATGATTGGACGTCATCGGGTGGGGAATGATGGCCAAGCGCTGCTTCTATGAGGTCCTCGCGGTCGAGCGCACCGCGACCGACGGCGATATCAAGTCGGCCTTCCGCAAGCAGGCGATGCAGTGCCATCCGGATCGCAATCCGGGCGACAACGGGGCCGAGCATCGCTTCAAGGAAATCAACGAAGCCTACGAGATACTCAAGGACCCTGACAAGCGGGCGGCCTATGACCGCTTCGGTCACGCTGCGTTCGAACACGGTAACGGGATGGGCGCCGCGCATGGCTTCGGCGCCGATTTCGCAACGACCTTCTCCGACATATTCGACGATCTGTTCGGCATGGGCGGCCGCCGCGGCCGCGGCTCCGGCCGCGAGCGTGGCGCCGACTTGCGCTACAATATGGAGATCTCTCTCCTCGAAGCCTATGCAGGCAAGGCGGCGCAAATTCGCATCCCGACGTCGGTCACCTGCGAGGCCTGTTCCGGCGGCGGCGCCAAGTCCGGCACCAAGCCCAAGGCCTGTCCGATGTGCGCCGGTCAAGGAAAGGTCCGTCACGCCCAGGGCTTCTTCACCCTCGAACGCACCTGCCCCAATTGTCAGGGCCGCGGCCAGGTGATCGAAAGCCCGTGTGCGTCCTGCGCCGGCTCCGGCCGCGTCATGCGCGAACGCACCTTGTCGGTGAACATACCCGCGGGCGTCGAGGACGGAACCCGTATCCGCCTCGCCGCCGAAGGCGAAGCTGGCGTGCGCGGGGGCCCGTCGGGCGATCTTTACATTTTCCTCTCCATCGGCGCGCACCCGTTCTTTCAGCGCGACGGCGCCGACCTGCATTGCCGCGTGCCGGTTTCGCTGGTGACGGCGACGCTTGGCGGCGAGTTCGAGGTGCCCACGATCGACGGCGGCAAGACCCGCGTCAAAGTCCCCGAGGGTATGCAGACCGGCCGGCGCTTCCGCCTTCAGGGCAAGGGCATGCCGGTCCTGCGCGTGCGGCAGACTGGCGATATGTATGTCCAGGTCGTCGTCGAGACGCCGCAGAAGCTCACCAAGAAGCAGCGCGAGCTGTTGGCCGAGTTCGACCGCCTGTCGTCGGCGGAGACGCATCCCGAATCCGCGGGATTCTTTGGCAAGGTCAAGGAGTTCCTCGACGGTTTCGGCGGCGGCCGGGCGAATTCGGCTTGACCTCCTACCCGGCCCGCCGGGGGCGGGTATCTGGCCTTTAGGCCTGAGATGTTCTAGAAAGGCCGCGTTTTCGTTCGCGTGTGATTTTGCCCATGCCGCTACTCGCCATCCGTCACTTCGAACAGAAAGTCGAGCGGCAGTTGCGGCTCCTCGAGCTGAAGAAGACCATTATCGAGCGCAATATCGGGCGCCACATCCGGCTGTTCGAGCAAAAGCGCGACGGTATCGGCAAGAAGATTGAGGAGCAGATTCGTCAATTCGAGGGCAAGCGGGGCATTCGGCTCGACGACGAGGTCCGCTTCATCCGTTCCTGGATCGAGCGGCCTTTGTCCATCGGCGCTGTGACGCCCTCGGGCAAGATTCTCGCGCGCACCATGGCGCGTTATGTCGATCCGCATAGCGACGGACCCGTCGTCGAGCTGGGACCGGGGACCGGACCGGTGACCGAAGCGCTGGTCCAGGCCGGGGTCGCGCCCTCCCGGCTTGTGCTTGTTGAATTCAATCCGGGGTTCTGCCGAATTCTGCAGGCGCGCTATCCCGAAGCCACGCTCGTTCAGGGCGACGCCTATAGCCTGCGGCGCCTGCTCGAAACGTTGTTGCTGCAGCCCGCGGCGGCGGTCGTCTCCGGCCTGCCATTGGTCACCAAACCGATCAGGATGCGGTTGCGGCTCATTCGCGACGCCCTGGACCTTATGCTGCCCGGGGCGCCGTTCGTGCAGTTCACTTACTCGGTGGCGGCGCCCTTGCCGCGGCGGCTCGGCGGTTTCTCGGTCGAGGCCTCCGAGCGCATCTGGATGAACATTCCGCCGGCACGGGTGTGGGTCTACCGAAAGACCTGACGTCCGCCCGCTGATGTTCACCCCGAAAATCCTGGTGATGGCCGGCTCGCTGCGCTCAGGCTCGCACAACGGACGGCTGGTCGCGCTCGTGGCCAAGGAGCTGGCGCTTGCCGAAGTCGACGTGACGCGCATCTCGCTCGCCGACTATCCGTTGCCGCTGCTCGATGCCGACCTGCTTGCCGATGCCGGTCCGCCTGCCAACGCGGTAAAGCTGACCCGGATGCTTACCGCGCATCAGGGCGTGTTCATCGCCAGCCCCGAATACACCGCCTCGGTGACGCCGCTTCTCAAGAACGCCATCGACTGGATGACCCGCGTGCGCGAGCGCAACGAGCCGGCTTACGCCGCATTCAAGGGCCGCGTGTTCGCGATCGGCTCGGCCTCCTCGGGAGCGGCCGGCGGCGTGCGGTCGCTGATGGCGCTGCGGCAAATTCTCGAGTTGGGCTGCGGCGCGCTGGTGATTCCGGAGCAAATCAATGTCGGCCGCGCCGATCAGGCGTTTGACGACATGGACAATCTCAAAGATGAAAACCTCGCCGCCGCCTTGAAGGCGATGGTACGCCGGCTTATTGAGTTGGCGAGCGTGATGCCGCGGACAACGGAGTGAGCAGACAGGCAATGCCGATCAAGCCGCGCGAGCGCCTGATCGTCGCACTCGATCTGTCGTCGGTCGAGGCGGCGAAAGCCATGGTGACCGAGCTCGGCGATGCGGTTTCTTTCTACAAGATCGGCTACCAGCTCGCATTCGCCGGCGGGCTCGCCTACGCGCAGACGCTGACCGGCGCCGGCAAGCGCGTGTTTCTCGATCTCAAGCTGCACGATATCGGGAATACGGTGGCGCAGGGTGTCAAAAGCGTGGCCCGGCTCGGCGCGACTTTCCTCACAGTGCACGCCTATCCGCAGACCATGCAGGCCGCGGTCGAGGCAAGGGAAGGCGGCTTGCGCATCCTCGCGGTCACGGTGCTCACATCCTATGACGACCGCGACCTCAAGGCGGCCGGCTACGACGCGCCAGTGAAAAATCTCGTCGCTGCGCGCGCCGAGCAGGCGCGCATCCTCGGTGTTGACGGCCTGGTCTGTTCGCCCGAAGAGGCGGCCAATGTGCGCTCGATCGTCGGCCCGGAAATGGTGCTGGTGACGCCGGGCATCCGTCCCGCCGGCGCGGAGGCGGGCGACCAGAAACGGATCATGACGCCGGGCGACGCAATCGCCGCGGGCGCGAATTATCTTGTGGTCGGGCGGCCGATTATTGCGGCGGCCGATCCGCGGGCGGCGGCCGAAGCGATCGTCGCTGACATTGCGCAGCAAGCAGCGAAGGAGAATTGAGATGGCCAAGGGCTATTGGATCGGGCGCGTCGATGTGCACGACGAAGAGGCATACAAGCCTTATGCCGCCGCCAATGCCGCCATCTTCCGCAAATACGGCGGCCGGTTCGTGGTGCGCGCCGGCAAGTTCGAATGCACGGAAGGCACCAGCAAGCCGCGCAACGTGGTGATTGAATTTCCCGATTACGCTGCCGCGGTCGCCTGCTACCGCTCGCCCGAATACCAGGCCAACATCAAGGTGCGTCAGCCGCATTCGACCGTCGATATGATCATCGTCGAAGGCTACGACGGTCCGCAGCCGTAATATTGTCCTCCCCCGCTTGCGGGGGAGGACAATGAGTCCCGTGTTGCTGGCGTCGCACGGTCCCGCTATATCGCGGTGACCGGAGATAAGCCCAAGAAGCAACGATGGCTGCTGCAAATTCCGATATGCGATTGGTGATCGCCGGCGCCGGCGGGCGCATGGGGCGTACGCTCATCCATGCCATCGCGGTCACCAAAGGCGTCACGCTTGCCGGCGCGGTCGAGGCGGCGGATTCTGCCGTGATCGGCCGCGATGCCGGCGAATTCGCCGGGCTTGGGCCGAGCGGCGTCAAAATCGTCAGCGATGTCGCGCCGCTCCTCGAGGCGGCCGACGGATTGATCGAATTCACGTCTCCGGCGGTGACGCTGGCATTGGCCGAGCTGACTGCTTCCGCCGGTATCGTGCACGTCATCGGCACCACCGGCCATTCGGCGGAACAGGAAGCCGCGATCGGCAAGGCGACAAGCCGTGTGCCGATCGTCAAATCCGGCAATATGAGCCTCGGCGTCAACCTGCTGGCCGCGCTGGTCAAGCGCGTGGCACAGACGCTCGACGAGAATTACGATATCGAAATCCTGGAAATGCACCACAACAAGAAAATCGACGCACCGTCCGGCACCGCGCTCATGCTCGGCCGCGCGGCAGCGGCCGGCCGAGGCATCAATCTTGCCGCCCATTCTGTGCGTGGACGCGACGGAATGACGGGTGCGCGCCGTGCGATAGATATCGGCTTCGCGGCGTTGCGCGGCGGCACGGTCGTCGGCGACCACACCGTCATCTTCGCCGGTCCGGCCGAGCGCATCGAGCTCACGCATCGCGCCGAGGATCGCATGATCTTCGCCCGCGGCGCGTTGCATGCGGCGCTGTGGGCGCGCGGAAAAAAGCCCGGCCTCTATTCAATGGCGGATGTCCTGGAGCTTTCGGATATCTAGCGCGTCGCAATCAGGACGAAATGCGAAATGAGTGACCGCCTTCTCGTGCTGCTGCGCCACGGCCAGAGCGAGTGGAATCTGAAGAATCTGTTCACCGGCTGGCGCGATGTCGGTCTGACCGAACAGGGAGTGGCCGAAGCGCGGGCGGCCGGCCGCCAGCTGAAGGCCGAGGGGTTGCGCTTCGACGTCGCTTTCACCTCGGCGCTGGTTCGCGCGCAGCGCACGCTCGATCTCGCGCTCGCCGAAATGGGGCAGACGAGCATCCCGGTGCTCAGGGATCAGGCGCTCAACGAACGCGACTATGGCGACTTGTCCGGCCTCAACAAGGATGATGCCCGGGCAAAGTGGGGCGCCGACCAGGTGCTGCTGTGGCGGCGCTCTTACGACGTCGCACCGCCCGGCGGCGAGAGTCTCAAGGATACCGCGGCGCGTGTCCTTCCTTACTACATCCAGGAGATCCTGCCGCGCGTGTTGCGCGGCGACAACGTGATCGTCGCCGCACACGGCAATTCGCTCCGTGCGCTTGTCATGGTGCTGGAGCGGCTGTCGCCGAAGGACATCGTAGCGCGCGAGATCGGTACGGGTGTGCCGCTGATCTACCGGCTGAACGCGGATTCGACCGTGGCGGAGATGCGGGATTTGGCGGCGTAACTCTCCTGCTCCCGGCACGCGGGGAGAAGGTCGGGATGAGGGGGCCTCTCCGCCGGGCCCGACTTGCGGCCACGCTCCCTCACCTCGCTTCGCTCGACCTCTTCCCGTGCGGCGGGGAGAGGCGATTCTGTCACGCCCCGGCGCCGACCTGCCCGGCCTCCCAGCCGAGCATGGCGTGCTTGCGGGTGATGCCCCAGTGATAGCCGGTGAGCGCACCGGCTTTGCCGATGACGCGATGGCACGGCACCACGAAGGCGACCGGGTTCTTGCCGACCGCCGCGCCGACGGCGCGGGCGGCGTTTGGTGTGCAGACCTTGCCGGCAATGCCGGAATAGGTCGCGACGCTGCCCATCGGGATTTTCAACAGCGCTTCCCAGACCCGCACCTCCCAATCGGTGCCGATCAGCACGACGCGCAGCGGCCGATCTTGCTGCCATTGCGACGGATCGAAAATGCGTTTCGCGATCGGCGCCGTGCGCGCCTCGTCGGCAATGTAACTGGCCCGCGGCCAGCGGCGCTTCATGTCGGCGAGCGCGCTTGCTTCCTCGCCGGCATCTGCAAAGGCGAGACCGGCCAAGCCGCGCTCCGTCGCCATGACCAAGGCTCTCCCGAATGGCGAGGGATGAAAGCCGAACCGGATCGTCGTGCCCGCGCCGCCCGCTTTCCATTCGCCCGGCGACATCGCCTCGTGGGTAACGAACAGATCGTGCAACCGGCCGGGGCCGGAAAGGCCGACCTCATAAGTGGCGTCGAGCACGCTTGCCGAGTCGCGCAGCAATTGCCGGGCGCCGTCGAGCGTGAGCGCCTGCAGGAACGCCTTCGGCGTCAGCCCGGCCCAGCGGCGGAACAGATGATGCAGCTCGGTCGGCGTCACGCCGGCGGCTTCCGCGATGGAATCGATCTCGGGCTGCTCGCGCCAATGGTCGCGGATGTGGCCGATAGCCCGGCGCACCACCTCGTAGTCGGTGGCGGCCGCGGCGAGCGGTGTCAGGTCGGGAAGTCGGTCGGGCGATAGCATGGGTGCCTCCATTCGTCTGTTCCCCATCTACGCCGTCGCGATCACCCAAACCACCCGATTTCTGCGCGCTTTTACTGCATTATTCCAGCACCGTGCGCGTCGGCCCACGCTTGGCCTCGCCGATCGCGGCGGAGAGCGCCCGGGCAAAACTCGCCTTCTCGTCCGGTCCGAGGAACGCGGCAATCGGCAGCCGCCGGCCGCGCGAAACCAGAAACAACCGCTCGATGCCGAACTCCTCGTGGACGATGCGGTCGAGCTGCACCCAGACCGGGTTGAGGGCCCATTCGCGCACGCTGCCGCGCTGGCTGACCTTGCGGACCTTGAGTTCGGAGGCGGTGACTGTCACTTCCTCGTAGGCGCGCGCGGCGCGGAAGTTGGCGCGGAACGCCCAGTAGACCAGAAGGACATCGAGCCCGAGAAAACCGAATACCGGCCACGCTCCCAAGAGCAAAAACACCACGCCGGAGAGGAAGCTGACGCCGCCGATGCACAGCATCAGCACCAGAAAGCCGGTCGAGCCGAGCGAGCGGTGCGGCGTGATGGTGGCCGCAAACAGCCTGGGCTCCGTCAATGGATCATTGTCGTCGCGGCAGTTGTCGTTATTCATGGCGCTCACTATACGGGAAAGATGGCGCGGAAAACCATTCGACAAAGCCTGAAAGGGGGCAAGCCGGCGCGGCTCAAAAGCGGGAAAGCGCAGGCCAAGGCCGACAGCGAGGCTGCCCACGGCGAATTGCCGCAATGGACACATGCCGAAGTCGCCGAAGCGTTCCGCCGCTTTGCCGCAGCCAATCCAGCGCCGCGCACCGAGTTGCAATCGATCAACCCGTTCACGTTGCTCGTCGCCGTCGTCCTGTCGGCGCAGGCGACCGACGCCGGCGTCAACAAGGCGACGCCGGCATTGTTCAAGCTCGCCGACACGCCGGAGAAGATGGCGAGACTCGGCGAAGCGCGCGTGCGCTCGTTGATCAAGACCATCGGCCTCTACCGCACCAAGGCCAAGAACGTGATCGCGCTGTCGCGCAAGCTTGTGGCGGAACACGGCGGCCAGGTGCCGCACGACCGCGATGCGCTCGAGGCGTTGCCCGGGGTCGGCCGCAAGACCGCGAATGTCGTCCTCAACGTCGCCTTTGGCGAGCCGACCATCGCGGTCGACACCCACATTTTCCGCGTCGGCAACCGCACGGGTTTAGCCGTCGGCAAGACCCCGCTCGACGTCGAGATGAAATTGATGGAGGTGGTGCCTCAGCGCTACCTGTTGAACGCCCACCATTGGCTGATCCTGCACGGCCGCTACACCTGCATCGCGCGGCGGCCGCTATGCGAGAAGTGTTTGATTGCCGATTTGTGCAAGTGGCCGGCGAAAACGGTGAGTTCACCGTAAGCGCGCAGGGCGGATTAGGGCGAAGACTGAAACGCACCACTTCGTAACGATCGAATGGCGGACGGTTCTACCCTAACGCGCCTGACGCGCCTGCGTGGTTCTGAACGTCGCAGGCGATCAATGCTTCGTTTCGGCGACGGCCGCCTCGGAATAGCGAGCATAGAGCAGATCAACCCGGCGTCGCCACATATCTACAAACGCGCCCGACGTCAGATTGTCGACTGTTTTCCAGGCATGTTTGATGTCCGGTAGCGTGTTACCCCAAATAGCGCGTTTGCACCATTTTTCGCCTTTTTCTTTGCCCTCATCGGTCGCGCACATTGATTTCCACGCGATCCGCTCCGGATGGCTGACGTGTTCTGCGGCTCCCTGCCATCCTTGTTGATGAATCAAGTAGAGATCGCTCGAAGTCGGTTTCCTGTGCGTATCCCATTCAAACAGCGTCCCCTCAGTGACAAACTTGTAGGCGGCTGCAATGGCATTGTCGCGGGGACTTGTGATTTCGCCGGATCCGTATTTTCCGAACTCATAATGATTGAGCTGAAATAGGCCAATATACGATCCGGTGCGTTGCTTGGGATCAAAATCAGACTCGATTTTGGCGACCGCCTTCATGAAGTTGAAATCGAGACCGAAAGCATCGGATGCGCGCTTGATCTCCTCGATAGAAGTTCCGAGCGGGACACCCTTCAGCGAATCCAGGACAATATCCGCCGGCTTTTCGTCAGGCGGATATTCGGCATAGACGTAATAAGTAAGATAGGACAGGTTCCGCTTTGAAGGGATCGGATCGCGGGAGTAATCCCGAACCGGGGCATCATTTTCCTCGATCCTTGCTTGATTCACTTCCGCAATATCGATGTGATCTTTCTCTTCACGCGGCAGCAACAGTTCGCGCTGGTAAAGTGCATCAAACCTGGCAGAGAAATCGATAGCGCTCGGCAGTTCCGCGCTGTGTTCTGCCTCGGCAGACGCCTCCGGCGGCACGGCGCTTGGCGTGCTTCCGAAATAAGTCTGATAAGTCGCGCCAATTGTAGTGGCGGCCAAAACTGTGGCCGCACCTGCAATGCAGGCGACCTTAGAGGTCTTCATTGTCCCCCACCTGTCAGGCACGTGGCGCCCGCGACGGTACTAACACGGTCCCGCCCAATGTCCCAATGGGTCAAAAACCGAATACGCGTGTCCCTTCAGACCTAGCCCCCCGGGCTTTCTGGCTTCCTCTTAAACCCGTCTTCCAACCGAAGCCCTCGCCACCATCTAACCAGTGTACGGCCGCGGTGCGGCAGTTCCGTGGCAACGCGACAAGGAGTTGTGATGCGCAAGTCTGTTTCCAGGTCACTTGGGCTGTTTCTCGTGCTGCTGTTTGGCGGCCTCGCGGTCGCGCCGGTGGGGGCGGCGGACGAGCCGGACCTGATCTTCAAGCGCTCGACAGTGTTCAAGCTTCTGACACCAAACGACAAGCTCGCGACCTATGGCCTCGACGATCCCGGCGTCGAGGGCGTTGCCTGCCATTTCACCGTTCCGGAGAAGGGCGGTGTGAAGGGTTGGCTCGGCGTCGCCGAACAGGTCTCGGATATTTCGCTCGCCTGCCGGCAGATCGGCCCAATCCGCATCATGGCGAAGTTCGAACAGGGCGAGGACGTGTTCCGCACGCGCCGCTCGCTGTTCTTCAAGAAGATGCAGATCGTGCGCGGCTGCGACACCAGGCGGAACGTCCTGGTCTACATGGTCTATTCCGACCGCCTGATCGAAGGCTCGCCGAAGAATTCGACCTCGACTGTGCCGATCATGCCCTGGGGAGCGAACGATCAGATCCAGAAATGCGAGGATTTCGTCGAGAAGTAGCGGCTAGGGAGACGGTGGCGGAACCTTGCGGGGCGGCGGCTGTTCTTGTCGCGGTTTTGCCTTCCAATCCATCGATACCAGCTTCCCGATCATGTTGACGCCCACGGCGAGCGGGATTTCGGTCACGTGATTGACGGTCGCCACGTCCGTCATCGTTCGCAGGCCCCACAGCGGATCGAGAATGAGCAAAACAACAAACAGAGCTACGGCCGCCAACGGCAGCGCAAGAATCAGTGTGACGACGGTCAAATTCCATAGCGAGAACACGACCACCAGGGAATTCTGTTCGATCTTCACCTCCGAAAGCGCGGCCTTGAGCACAAATCCCTTGAAGTCGTTCTTGAAACGATAAACCGGCAGCGCGGCCAGATAGGCTTTTGCGGCAGCTTCGGCGAGGCGCTGCACGGCCGGCCCGACCGCTTCGGCCAACTTGCCGTGGGCGTTCGTCGTGTCGTCGACGACCGCCTTGCCGGATACTGTGAGCTGATTGATCCCGACGTCATCGACGTCGAAATACATCGCTTCGCCGCGCGCGTCGTAGCGGGGCACGCCGATGGCCGACACGACGGCGGAAACGGGCTGATGCAGCACGGCGGTCTGTATGTCGATGCGCAAAGTCACGCGATTGTCGGCCACGCTCAACGCCAAGCCGGATATCGTGACGTTCCTGACCGTTCGCGGCAGCTGCTGGTTCAGGCGCGTCTGCAATTCCGGCGCGGTGAAAACCACCTTGCCGCTCCCGAAGCTGCTCCAGAGCATTCCAGCGATCGAGAGCAGCGCGACGAGCGCAGTCGCGATCCATGCCAGGCTGCGCCTCGACATGGTCTTACTGTGCCGCGAGTCGCGACTTGCGGACCCGGTGTGCGATGCCGGCAACCACAAGATAGATAAACCCCACAGGAGAAAAGAAGGCTAAAGCCAGGACTGGGTACTCAAAAAAAGGATTTTCCAGGGGCGGGCCGAACAGGTCGGGGTAGTACGAAAATCCGATGAAAAAGCTCACCGTAAGGGCGAGACCAACCAAGGGAATGAGCGCTGCGATGCGCCAGCGGCCGGCCCAGGCATAACTGAACCATGTCTGGAGGATGAGATAGAGCGGGAGGGTGAGTGCCCATGCAATAAGACACAGGGCGAGGGGATCGTGCTCCACGAAAGCAAGCTTGAGAATCTTCATGACGCACCTGCACGGATGGCCGAATTTTCGCGCATCGCGTTTCCTTGACGAAAACCCGAGCGAGCGGCTCTTGTTAGTTGCCGGTGCCCCCGCAAAGGTTCAACGTTACCGAAACATGGCTTCGTCCCGACGCGCGCGCGGGCGTCGCTGGAATACGGAAGCTTGTCTGTTTTCGAGTCATCCTGAGGCTTTCTAGTCATTCTGAGGCGGTCGCCAACGGGTCCGGCCCGACGTGGCCGGCCGATGACAAGCTCCGCGGCCCTCGAAGGATGCGGCCACGACGCCTGAACCATCGCCCTTCGTGGCGGCGCCTTTGGCGCCGCGCCTACAGGGTAACGGAACAGCATCAAAACAGAAAATACCGCTGCGCCATCGGCAGCGTTTCCGCGGGCGCGCAGGTCAGGAGCTCGCCGTCGGCCCGCACTTCGTAGGTCTCCGGATCGACCTCGATGTCCGGCGTGGCATCGTTGTGGATCATGCTCTTCTTGGAGATCTTGCCGCGCGTGTTCTGCACGGCGAACAGCTCTTTCTGGATGCCGAGCTTTTTGCCGAGCCCGAGCTTCACCGCTGCCTTCGACGCAAACACGACCGAGGAGGCCGTGCGGGCGCGGCCATAGGCGCCGAACATCGGCCGATAATGTACCGGCTGCGGTGTCGGGATCGAGGCGTTGGGATCGCCCATCAGGGCGGCGACGATCGAGCCACCCTTGATGATGCAGTCGGGTTTCACGCCGAAGAATGCCGGCGACCACAGCACGAGGTCGGCGAGCTTGCCCTTCTCCACCGAGCCGATGAGCTTCGAAACGCCGTGCGCGATCGCCGGATTGATGGTGTATTTGGCGACGTAGCGCTTGACCCGCGCATTGTCGTTGTCGCCCTTTTCCTGTTTCAGGCGTCCGCGCTGCTTCTTCATCTTGTCCGCGGTCTGCCAGGTGCGGATGATGACTTCGCCGACCCGCCCCATGGCCTGCGAATCCGACGACATCATCGAGAGCGCGCCGATGTCGTGGAGAATGTCTTCCGCCGCGATCGTCTCCTTGCGGATGCGGCTTTCGGCGAAAGCGAGATCCTCGGCGATCGACGGATCGAGATGATGGCACACCATCAGCATGTCGAGGTGCTCGTCGATGGTGTTGCGCGTGTAGGGTCGCGTCGGGTTGGTCGAGGACGGCAGCACGTTCTTCAACCCTGCGATCTTGATGATGTCCGGCGCGTGCCCGCCGCCGGCGCCCTCGGTATGCAGGGCATGGATGGTGCGGCCCTTGAACGCCTTAATCGTGTCCTCGACGAAGCCGGATTCGTTGAGCGTGTCGGTGTGGATCATCACCTGGACGTCATAGTCGTCGGCAACCGACAGACAGCAATCGATGGCGGCCGGCGTCGTGCCCCAGTCTTCGTGCAGCTTGAGCGCACAAGCGCCGGCCTTGATCATTTCTTCCAGCGCCGCCGGGCGCGATGCGTTGCCCTTACCGGCGAAGCCGAGATTGACCGGAAAATCATCCGCCGCCTGGATCATCCGCGCGATGTGCCAGGGACCGGGCGTGCAGGTCGTCGCGAACGTGCCGTGCGCCGGTCCGGTGCCGCCGCCGAGCATCGAGGTAACGCCCGACATCAGCGCCTCGTCGACCTGCTGCGGGCAGATGAAATGGATGTGGGTGTCGAAGCCGCCGGCTGTAAGGATCTTGCCTTCGCCGGCGATCACCTCGGTGCCGGGGCCGATGACGACGGTGACGCCGGGCTGGATATCCGGATTGCCGGCCTTGCCGATGGCGTGAATGTGTCCGTCCTTGAGGCCGACGTCGGCCTTCACGATCCCCCAATGGTCGAGAATGAGCGCGTTGGTGATGACGGTGTCGACGGCGCCCTGTTTGTTGGTGATCTGGCTTTGTCCCATGCCGTCGCGGATCACTTTGCCGCCGCCGAACTTCACCTCGTCGCCGTAGGTGCTAAAATCCTTCTCCACCTCGATGATGAGATCGGTGTCGGCGAGCCGCACGCGGTCGCCGGTTGTTGGACCGAACATGTCGGCATAGACCGACCGGCTCAGATGTGCGGGCATGGTGTCCTCCCGTTGCGTTCAGTAGAACATGATCTGTCCGGAAAACCGGCTTCCACTTTCCGGATCACGTTTTAATCCCCAACGTTATCCCCATTGCGCTGCAGCACCGCGCAGCCGCACGCTTTTGCTTGCATCGCGCCGTCGCTGCGGTATCTTCACTTTCAGATCACTCGCGTTTGGTTCTGCCAGATGAGAGAGGTCGCCAAGGTCAGGTTGGCTTGGTGTGGAGCCGCTACCAGCGTCGCACCAAAAAGCTGATTTGGTCCTGGTCCCAGCCGCGGTAGCAGCGCTGAGAACGTGACGGGCGGGCTTGCGCAAGCTCGCTCGTCATGATTCGTTAAATCTCATTTTTGCAACTTCCCCATGATTTCCTGGCGAAATCCATAAACGGTGCGCGTGCCGGCGAGCGCCACCAGCTTCACCTCGCGCGTCTGGCCGGGCTCGAAGCGCACGGCAGTTCCGGCGGCGATGTCGAGGCGCATGCCGCGGGCTTTCTTGCGGTCGAATTTCAGCGCCGGATTGGTTTCGAAGAAATGATAGTGCGAGCCGACCTGAATCGGCCGGTCGCCGCTGTTCGAGACCGAGAGCGTCACGCCCTTGCGGCCCTTGTTGAGCTCGATGTCGCCTTTTTTGACGAAGAGTTCGCCGGGTATCATTTGCGCCTCACCTGATTGGCTCGTGCACCGTGACGAGCTTGGTGCCGTCCGGAAATGTCGCTTCGACCTGAATTTCGGGGATCATTTCGACGATGCCGTCCATGACCTGCGCGCGCGAAATCACGTGCGCGCCCTTCTCCATCAGTTCGGCGACGGTGCGCCCGTCGCGGGCGCCTTCAAGAATGAAATCGGAGATCAGCGCGATGGCTTCCGGATGGTTCAGCTTGACCCCGCGCTCGAGCCGGCGCCGCGCCACCATCGCCGCCATGGCGATCAAGAGCTTGTCCTTCTCGCGGGGAGTGAGATTCATCAGTCGTCCTTCAGTTCAACCACAGCCGCGGCAGCGGCATATCACTCAATGCGGTCAACACGCCGACGAGATCGCGATGCAGCGCGGCGCCGTCCGGCGCAACCAGCCGCGCGACGGCGAGCCCGTTCCACGCGGAGATGCCGACTTCTCCGGCGAAATCTTTCTCCATCGCGCGGACCGCCGCAACCGCCTTCTCGTCCGCCGGAAGCTTGAGTACGCTGGCGACGGCGACGCTTTCGCCCGCCACAGCGCGCCGCGCCATCCCCTGCGCAATCGCGCCGTCGAGGCGCAGGCTCTCGGCAAATACCAGCGCTCCGCCAACGCGCACGCGCCAGCGGTCGAAGAACTGCCCCTCGACCACCGTTTCGCCCATGGCGGAGCGGCCAAACACGACACTTTCCGCCAAAAGGAGGCTGGAATCGGGCGCTAGATCCGCCTCGATGGTACGCCGCAGCCGGACCTGATCGAAGAGAATGGTCTCCTGCGGCAGCCAGGCAAGCGCGGCTCCGGCGCCGATGTCGAGCTTGACGCCGATGTCGGTATCGGGTCCCAGCGAACGATAGATTTTTTCCGCGGCGGCGGTACTGACGGTCAGCCTGGCGCCGGCCTTGAGCGCGACGTCGATGTCGAAGCGGTCGCCGCCGGCCATGCCGCCCGCAGTATTGATGATGACGGCTTCGAGCGTGCCTTTGTCCGCAACGTTCGGAAAACGAACCCGGAGCGCGCCGGCCTCGTGCACGCGTCGGCGCCGGCTCGCGGCGGTCGCAGCCTCCACCGAGAACGCAATGCGGCCGATGGCGCGGTTGCCGGCAAAAATCTCACTGTGTGCCGGCGCGCTCGCAAACAATTTTCCGCCCCCTGCTACAGCGGCAATCATCGATCGAAACTAGATCGCCATCGCCCGTTTCAGCGCCTCCTCGTCGAGGCCGGCGCGATCGCAGGCGTAGACGATGGCGCCGCGCTCCATCACGGCGAAATGGTCGCCCAGTTCGCGGGCAAAGTCGAGATATTGCTCAACCAGGACGATGGCGATCTTGCCGAGCGAGCGCAAATAAGAAATCGCGCGGCCGATATCCTTGATAATCGACGGCTGAATGCCCTCGGTCGGCTCGTCGAGAAGAAGGAGTCTCGGCCGCATCACCAACGCGCGGCCGATGGCAAGTTGCTGCTGCTGGCCGCCCGAAAGGTCGCCGCCGCGACGGCGCAGCATGTCCTTGAGCACAGGGAACAGCGTGAACACGTCGTCCGGCACGCTGCGATCCTCGCGCTTGAGCGGCGCAAAGCCGGTTCGCAGATTTTCTTCCACTGTCAGCAGCGGAAAGATTTCGCGGCCCTGCGGCACGTATGAGATGCCGCGACGCGCGCGATCGGGCGGCCGCAGCGCGGTAATATCCTGGCCCTCCCAGGTGATGGTGCCGCGGCTGATCCCGTGCTGGCCGGCGAGCGCGTCGAGCAGGCTCGTTTTGCCGACCCCGTTTCTGCCAAGCACGCAGGTTACCTTGCCCGGCTGGGCTTTGAGCGAGACCGCGCGTAGCGCCTGAGCGGCGCCGTAGTGGAGATCGATGGCGTTGACATCGAGCATTAGAATATTCCTTGACGCGTGATCTGTTCCGAAAACCGGCGTCCACGTTTCGGGATCATGTGTTACCGCCCCAGATATACTTCGACGACCCGGTCGTTGGTAGAGACCTGATCGATGGTGCCTTCGGCAAGCACCGAGCCTTCGTGCAGGCACGTGACCTTGACGCCGAGCTCGCGCACGAAGGCCATATCATGTTCGACGACGACGACGGTGCGGTCGCGGTTGATCTCCTTGAGCAGCTCCGCCGTCTGTTGCGTCTCCACGTCGGTCATGCCGGCGACCGGCTCGTCGACCAACAGCAGCTTTGGTTCCTGCGCCAGCAGCATGCCGATTTCGAGCCATTGCCTTTGGCCATGCGACAGGCTGCCGGCCAGGCGATCGCGCACGGCGGTCAGGCGAATGATTTCCAGCAACCTGTCGATGCGGCGGCGTTCGTCCGCGCTTTCCCGCCACCATAGCGTGGCGCGCGCCCGGCGGTCGGACTTAAGCGCAAGCTCGATGTTGTCGTTGACGGTATGGCTTTCAAACACCGTAGGCTTCTGGAACTTGCGGCCGATGCCGAGTTCGGCGATTTCGGCCTCGTCAAGCCGGGTGAGATCGTACGAACCGTCGAACATGACATCGCCGACATCCGGCCGGGTCTTGCCGGTGACGACGTCCATCATCGTGGTCTTGCCGGCTCCGTTCGGGCCGATGATGGCGCGCATTTCGCCGGATTCGATCGCAAAGGAAAGATTGTTGAGCGCCTTGAAACCGTCGAACGAGACCGAGACGCCGTTGAGGTAGAGGAGTGAGGTTGTCAGCGCTTCCATGGCCTGGTGTCATTCCGCGGGCAGCGGCTCCCTTACGCCATCCTCGGCGGCGGCTGACGCCCGGTCGCGCCGCAGCGCGGTCCAATGCCGCATCGTGCCAACGATGCCGCGCGGCAACAGCAACGTCACGCCGATGAACAGGGCTCCCAGCATGAACAGCCAATAGGGTGCAAGGAATCCCGAGGTGAAGAACGTCTTGGCGTAGTTGACAAGAACCGCCCCGATCACCGCGCCGGAGAGCGTGCCGCGGCCGCCGACCGCGACCCAGATCACGGCCTCAATGGAATTGCCGGGCGCAAATTCGCTCGGATTGATGATGCCGACCTGCGGCACGTAGAGAGCGCCGGCGACGCCGGCCATGCAGGCCGACAGCGTGAATACGAAGAGCTTGTAGGATTCCACGCGATAGCCGAGAAATCGCGTGCGCGTTTCGGCATCGCGGATGGCGATCAGCACCTTGCCGAATTTCGACGTGATCAGCGCCCGGCACATGACAAAGGCGAGCATGAGCGCCACGCAGGTGATCGAGAACAGCGCCGTGCGTGTCGTCTCCGCCTGCACGTTGAAGCCGAGGATGTCCTTGAAATCGGTCAGGCCATTGTTGCCGCCGAAGCCGAAATTGTTGCGGAAGAAGCCGAGCATGAGCGCAAAAGTGAGCGCCTGGGTGATGATCGACAGATAGACGCCGGTGACGCGGCTGCGAAATGCGAACCAGCCGAAGACGAAGGCGAGCCCGCCCGGCACCAGCATCACCATGAGCGCGGCGTAGGCGAAATGCTGGAAGCCATACCAATAGAGCGGCAATTCCTTCCAGTTCAGGAACACCATGAAATCCGGCAGTATCGGATCAGCGTAGACGCCGCGGGTCCCGATCTGACGCATGAGATACATGCCCATGGCGTAGCCGCCGAGCGCAAAGAAGGCGCCATGACCGAGCGAGAGGATGCCGCAGAAACCCCAGATCAAGTCGATCGACAGGGCCAACAGCGCATAGCAGGCGTATTTGCCGAACAACGCGACCAGATAGGTCGGAATATGGAAGGCGGACGATTCCGGCAGCGCCAGATTAAGCACAGGCACCGCAATCGCGATGGCGGCAATGACGATCAGGAAGAGGGTCGCGCCGCGATCGAGCGAGCGGATGAGAATGTGCGAGCCCATCGTCAAGCTTCCACGGCCCGGCCCTTGAGGGCGAACATACCCCGCGGCCGTTTCTGGATGAACAGAATGATCAGCACGAGGATCGCAATCTTGCCGAGCACGGCACCGGCATAGGGCTCGAGGAACTTGTTGGCAATGCCGAGTACGAAGGAGCCGACGAGCGTGCCCCAAAGGTTACCGACGCCGCCGAACACCACGACCATGAAGCTGTCGATGATGTAACCCTGACCGAGATTGGGACTGACGTTATCAATCTGCGACAGCGCCACGCCGGCCATGCCGGCGATGCCGGAGCCCAACCCAAAGGTGAGCGCATCGACCCGGCTGGTGCGGATACCCATCGACGCCGCCATCGGACGATTTTGGGTGACGGCGCGCATTTCGAGGCCGAAGCGCGTGTAGCGAAGCAGAGCGAGCAGCGCGATGAACACGGCGAGCGCGAAGCAGACAATCCACAGGCGGTTATACGTGATGGTGATGCCGCCGACGTCGAACGCGCCGCTCATCCACGACGGATTGCCGACCTCACGATTGTTCGGGCCGAACGTGGTGCGCACCGCCTGTTGCAGGATCAGCGAAAGGCCCCATGTCGCGAGCAGTGTTTCCAGCGGTCTGCCGTAAAGGAAGCGGATAATGCAGCGTTCGATCAGGATGCCGATCAAGCCGGCGACCAGAAAAGACAGCGGAATGGCGATGGCCAGCGAATAATCGAACAATGCCGGGTTTCTCGTGCGGATCACCTCCTGCACGACGAAGGTGACGTAGGCGCCGATCATGACCATCTCGCCATGCGCCATATTGATCACACCCATCACGCCGAAGGTGATGGCGAGGCCGATGGCGGCGAGCAGCAGGACCGAGCCGAGAGAAATTCCGTACCAGGCGTTCTGTACCGCGTCCCAGACAACGAGACGACTCTTGATGGTGGCGATCGCAGCGGCCGCACTTTTCACCACGGGCGCCGAAGTGTCCGCCGGCATACTGGACAGCACCCCCAGAGCGTCCTGGTCGCCGCGCTGGCGGAGGGTGTCTACGGCAGCGAGTTTGTCCTCGTCGCCGGCCTTGTCGCTCGACAGGATGATTGCGGCGCGGGCCTCCATGAGTGTGCGCTTGATGCGCGGGTCCTGCTCCCTGGCGATGGCGGTTTCGAGGGCCGGGAGCGCGCTGGCCTGACGCGACTTGAACACCGCCTGAGCGGCGTCGTATCGCACGCCGGGATTATTCGACAGCAGGGTGAGGGCGCCGACAGCAGCATCGATTGCTCCACGCAGCCGATTGTTGACGCGAACGGTGTCAACATCGGCCGGGGCGGCGCCCGCGATCGGTTGCCCGGTGGCGGCGTCGGTCAGCTTGCCGGATTCGCTCTTGATGTAGACCGCCTTGCGTTCGGCGCTGTACATCAACTGGCCATCCTGCAAAGCGCGAATGATGGCTTCGGCGCGCGGACTGCCGCTGGCGGCAACTTCGTGGATGCCCGCTATGGTCTGGCTGAAATCATCGCCGGTGAAATGGGCGAGCGCTTCGTCAAGGGTCGCCGCATGCGCCGTCGCAAAGCCCAGCGCCAGGCTGAAGGCCAATAGAAGAGCAACGAGGCAAGCTCGGCTAAAACGCATCGCAGGTCGCCCGGACCGGAGCTTTATTCGTTCTGGCAGTTCGGATCGGTAGTCTATTTCTTGCTGGCGCATGATCTTTTCCGAAAGCCGGTTTCCACTTTTCGGGATCATACACCGATGCGGGAAGGCGATACGCTGCCTTCCCGCAAGTTCGCTTTCACGGCGTCGTCGCTACGAGGCGCCGCCGCACTTCTTCGTTACGGTGTTGTAGTTGCCGCACTTGAGCGTAACCCAATCTCCGATCAGATCTTTCGATCCGGGCAGGTAAGCCGACCAGGCAGCGCCGGGCACTAGCCCTTTGGTCTTCCACACCACGTCGAACTGGCCGTCGGGGCGAATTTCGCCGATGAAGACCGGCTTAGTGATGTGATGGTTAGGCAGCAACTCCGAGATGCCGCCGGTGAGGTTCGGCGCCTTCGTGCCTGGCAGCGCTTCGATCACCTTGTCCGCATCGGTTGTTTTGACTTTTTCGACCGCCTTCACCCACATGTTGAAGCCGATGTAATGGGCTTCCATTGGATCATTGGTGGTGCGTTTCGGGTTCTTGGTGAACTCGTGCCATTCCTTGATGAAGGCCTCATTCTCGGGCGTCTTGATCGACTCGAAGTAGTTCCAGGCGGCGAGATGGCCGACCAGCGGCTTCGTGTCCAGACCGGCGAGTTCTTCTTCGCCGACCGAGAAGGCCACCACCGGGATGTCGGTCGCCTTGATGCCCTGGTTGCCCAGTTCCTTGTAGAAAGGCACGTTGGCGTCGCCGTTGATCGTGGACACCACCGCCGTCTTTTTGCCGGCCGAGCCGAACGCCTTGATCTTGGAGACTTCGGTCTGCCAGTCGGAGAAGCCGAACGGCGTGTAGTTGATCAGGATGTCCTCCGGCGCGACCTTGAGCACGTCCTTGAGGTAAGCTTCGAGGATCTTGTTGGTCGTGCGCGGATAGACGTAGTCGGTGCCTTCCAGCACCCAGCGCTTCACATTGCCGCCCTCCGCGCTCGCGAGATAATCGACCGCAGGAATCGCCTGTTGGTTCGGCGCGGCGCCGGTGTAGATCACGTTGCGCTCGCTCTCTTCGCCCTCATACTGCACCGGATAGAACAGAAGGCTGTTGAGCTCCTTGAAAACCGGCAGCACGGATTTACGCGACACCGATGTCCAGCAGCCGAACACGACGGCGACCTTGTCCTTGCTGATCAGCTCTCGGGCTTTTTCCGCGAACAACGGCCAGTTCGAGGCCGGATCGACCACCACGGCCTCGAGTTTCTTGCCGAGCACGCCGCCCTTCTTGTTCTGCTCGTCGATGAGCATGAGCACCACATCCTTCAGCGTCGTCTCGCTGATGGCCATGGTGCCGGATAATGAGTGGAGAATTCCCACCTTGATCGTTTCCTGGGCTTGGGCGGGCAACGCCGCCGTCATGCCAAGGGCAAGACCCGCCGCGGCAGCAAGCCAGCGGCGGCCCCACGGTCGCTGAGCGACCGCGCCAATGGAGTTGAGCATCGCGATTTCCTCTGTTAGACGCGCGCGATCGGCCCGGCGCCGTCGCGGCCACGTAAATCGCAAGGAGCGTGCCAAATCATCACAGACGTTAAAACATTGGTTTCGCTGCGGAATTTGCAAATGCTGCGAGACTGAAACGGATGCCTCGCCCATTTTGAATCCGATTCCTTCCGTATCTCAGCCTATTTTTTAGGCGACCGTCACAAAAATGGCTAAAACCTCATGCTGAAATATTGGGCAAATAACGCGGTCCCGTACCTGTTTGACGTGGCTGCCTCCGCTGCGCTTCGATGCGGCCAATGAGGCACCATGGCCAATCTGCTTAGCCGCCGGCAATTCACGATCGAATGGGGACACTGCGACCCGGCTGGCATCGTGTTCAACAGCCGCTTTTTTGAATTCTTCGATTGGGGCACATGGGTGCTGTTCGAGACGGCCCTCGGCGTTAAGCCGGCCGAGCTTGCCGGCGCATTCGGGATCACAGGCATTCCACTGGTCGACGCCAGTGCGCGTTTTTTGGCTCCAGCGCGGTTCGGAGACATTGTCGAGCTGACGTCGCAGGTCAAAGAGTTCCGCCGCTCAAGCTTCGATGTCGAGCACCGCCTGATCGTGCGCGGCGCGCTCGCGGTCGAGGGCGGTGAGACGCGTGTGTGGGCAACACGCGATGCCACCGATCCATCCCGGATCAAGGCGACGCCTGTTCCCGAGGAAGTCATCGCGCGTTTTCAGACGCAGTGATTTCGTTATGCGCGTCCGATTTGAACAGGGTGGCGGATACTGTTATTAGAGTGGCTATAAACAGAACAAGCCGTCGATAGGTCCATGGCGCGCATTCTTCAGCTCACGCTCAATGGCCGCGCACGCGACGATGCGATTTCTGAAAATGTTTTATTGCTGGACTATTTGCGGGAAATCGTCGGTCTGACCGGAACGAAAACGGGCTGCGACGGCGGCGAGTGCGGCGCCTGCACAGTGCTTGTCGACGATCAGCCGCGCCTGTCCTGTCTCACACTTGCAGCGACGATCGACGGGCGACGCGTCGACACGATTGAGTCGCTCGTGAGCGACGGCCGCCTGTCCGCCGTGCAGCGCGGATTTCATGAGAAGCTCGGCTCGCAATGCGGATACTGCACACCGGGATTCATCATGGCGTCCGCCGGGCTCTTGCGGCGCAATCCGCGACCAAGCGCGGACGAGATCCGTGAGGCGCTTGGCAGCAACATCTGCCGTTGTACCGGTTATGTAAAGATCATCGAAGCGGTGATCTACGCGGCCGATCTCCACGCCGCGGGTGCCTCGCCGTGAACGAGATCATGCCGACGCATACGATCGGTGACTACGTGCCGTTGGTGGACGGGCCGGAAAAGGTTTCGGGTCGAGCTAAATATACAGCGGATTTGATCACGCCGGAAATGCTCGCCGGACGCATTTTGCGGAGTCCTTATTCGCACGCGGAAATATTGGAGGTGGATGTCTCCGAAGCGGTGAAGCTGCCGGGCGTGAAGGCCGTCGTCACCGGCGCTGACTGCGACAAGGGCTTTGGTGTACTTCCGATCGCGCGCACCGAGCATCCGCTGGCGCGTGATCGAGTGCGCTATTGCGGCGAACCGGTCGCCGCCGTCGCGGCAATCGACGACGCGACCGCAAAGGAAGCGCTCAAGCGCATCGTACTGAAAGTTCGCGAGCTTCCCGCCTACCACACCGTGCGCGCCGCGATGGCGCCTGACGCCATCGATCTTCACGAGCGCCGCCCGAAAAACGTCGAACGCGATGTCTATTTCGAGCTGGGCGACGTTGAAACCGCCTTCGCTGCGTCAGACCTTGTGCGCGAGGGGATCTACAATTGCCCCGAGGTTTGTCAGAACCAGATGGAAATGCACGCGGCGGTCGCCGACTACGATGCGGAGCGCGACCGCATCACCGTGCATGCCTCAACACAGGTGCCCTATTACGTGCACCTCATGCTGTCGCAAATCCTCGGCATGGATATGTCGCGCATCCGCGTGATCAAACCATATGTCGGGGGTGGCTTCGGGTGTCGCACCGAAACGCTCAACGTCGAGCTGATCACGGCGCTCCTGGCGCGCAAGGCCGGCGGTTGCGTCCGCACAATAGTCAACCGCGAAGAGACCTTTATCACCCATCGCGGCCGGCCTGAAACAGATATCCGGCTCAAGCTTGGCATGAACAAGGATGGCCGCATCACCGCTGTCGAATGCGAATGCTTCCAGCGCGGCGGCGCTCATTCTGGCTACGGTGTCGTCACCATTCTTTATGCCGGGTCGATGCTCTATGCGATCTACGACCTGCACAACGTGAAATACGCGGGCAAACGCGTGCTGACCAACACGCCGCCATGTGGCGCCTTTCGCGGCCACGGCACCGTCGACGTCCGTTTCGCGTTCGAAAGCCTGCTCGACGACATGGCCCGGACGCTCGGCATCGATCCGTTTGCCGTGCGCCGCGCCAATCTCCTGCCAAGCGCCCCGACGTTTACCGACAACGATCTCATGGTGAACAGCTACGGCTTGCCCGAATGTCTCGATTGGGTTGAACGCGAGAGCGGCTGGAAGACCCGCCAGGGCAAGCTCTCGCGCGGCAAAGGTCTTGGCATGGCGTGCTCACACTACATCAGCGGCGCGTCGAAGCCGGTGAACTGGACCGGCGAGCCGCATGCGACGGTCAAGCTCAAGCTCGATTTCGACGGCTCGATCGTGCTCCTGACCGGCGCTGCCGATATCGGCCAGGGCTCGTCGACGGTTCTCGTCCAAAGCGTCGCCGAGGTGCTTGGCCTCGATCTCTCCCGCATCCGCATCATCACCGGCGACAGCGACGTGGTGCCGAAGGACAACGGCTCTTATTCCTCGCGGGTCACCTTCCTTGTCGGCAACGCTGCGATCGACGCCGCAAATAATCTCAAGGCGGTCCTGGTTGCCGCGGCGGCGCGCAAACTCGAAGCAAAGCCCGACGAGATCGAATGTCTCGGCGAGCTTTATCGCGCCGGTGCACAGGACAAGGGCCTGACGTTCAACGAGGTCGTCACCGAAGCGCTGAAAGGCACCGGCACGATCACGGTGACCGGCAACTATTCGACCATCCCCGCATCCCACGGCGGCAAGAAATATCGCGGTGCCGCGATCGGCGGGACGATGGGCTACAGCTATTCGGCCCAGGTGGTCGAAGTCACTGTCGACGAGGACACCGGCGTCGTGACCGTGGACAAAGTCTGGGTCGCGCACGATTGCGGCAAGGCGCTCAACCGGCTGTCGGTCGAGGGCCAGGTGCAAGGCTCGGTGTGGATGGGCATGGGCCAGGCGATGAGTGAGGAGACCGCCTATCACGACGGCCTCCTGCTGACCGCCAACATGCTCGATTACCGCGTGCCGACGATCCAGGATTCCCCGCCGATCGAAGTCGGTATCGTCGAAAGCAACGACCCACACGGGCCATTCGGCGCGAAGGAGGCCGGTGAGGGCTCGCTGGCGGCGTTCCTGCCGGCGCTCACCAACGCGATCGCTGACGCCATCGGGCTCCGCTTCAACGATCTGCCGGTGACGCCCGATCGCGTGTTTGCCGCCATTGAGAAGAAGGCGCGGGGCCGCAAGTCCAATGGCGGCGCTGCGTAATGGATACGCTGCCGTCCTTCGACCTCGTCCGCCCGCGGACGCTTGACGAGTTGATCGCGGCGCGCGCGGCGCATCCCGGCAGCCGTCTTCTTGGCGGCGGCACCGATCTCATGGTGAACATCCGGCGCGGTATTGTTGCGCCGCCGGTGCTTATCGATATCAACGGCGTCACCGAGCTGCGCGGCATCAATGCGGATGCACCCGCGCTCGAAATCGGTTCAGCGGTGACGCTTTCCGAGCTCGCCGCACATTCCGGCGTGTCGCAGTATTATCCGGCCGTGGCGCAAGCGGCCGGCCATATCGCCGGGCCAACCCATCGCAACATGGGAACGGTAGGCGGCAATATCGCACTCGACACCCGCTGCATCTTTTACAATCAGAGCGAATGGTGGCGCGAGGCCAATCATCACTGTCTCAAAACCACCGGCGAGATATGCCACGTCGCGCCAAAGAGCCGCGGCGTGTGTTTCGCCACGTTCAGCGGCGATCTCGCGCCGGCGCTGCTCACGCTCGACGCCACGATCGACATCGCGGGCCCGTCGGGCCGGCGCAGCATGCCGCTTGCCGATCTCTATATTGGTTATGCGCGCCAGGACGAGCCGGTGACGGAGACCCGCGGCGACGGCAAATATTTCCTGTCGCTGCGGCCCGGTGAGGTCGTCAGTTCGGTGCGGGTACGCAACACGCCCGGGCTTCGCTCCGCTTACGACAAGATCCGCATCCGCCGGTCCATCGAATATCCGGTGACCGGCGTTGCCGTGGCGTTGCGGCGCGAGGGCGACAAGCTCGCCGATCTGCGGGTCGCTTTTACCGGCACCAATCCGCGGCCGGTGCGGCTTGCCGGCACCGCCGACCTTTGCGGCGGCGCGCTCGACGCGCGCGTATTCGCCGGGCTCGAGGCTTTGGTGCGCGATCAGATCATGGCCATGAAAACGACGTTCACGCCGGGCCACTACCGCCGTCGCGTCGCCGGCGTCTTGGCCCGGCGGCTAGTTCAGCGGTTGTTTGATTCGTAGACGTCTATCGCGTTTCCAATTCCCTTAGTTTGAACCTTTGAATCTTTCCGGTCGCGGTGCGCGGCAGGTCGGGCCGGATATCGATCCAGCGCGGGTATTTCCACGGTCCGGCGGATTGCTTGACGTGCACCCGCAGCGTCTCGATCAATTGTTCGTCCACCGCATAACCGTCGCGCAGCACGATGAAGGCCTTCGGCTTGATCAGTCCGTCGGCATCCTCCTTGCCGATGACGGCGGCTTCGAGCACGGCCTCGTGCGTGACGAGCGCGGCCTCGACTTCAAACGGCGACACCCACATGCCGCTCACCTTGAACATGTCGTCGGTGCGCCCGCAGTAGTGATAGTATCCGTCCGCGTCGCGGAAAAATTTATCGCCCGTATAGGTCCATTCGCCGGCAAAGGTGCGCCGGCTTTTGGCGCGCTGGTTCCAGTAACCTTCCCCCGCAGTCGGGCCCCTCACTATGAGTTCGCCGATCTCGCCGCTGGCGATTTCGCCCCCCTGCTCGTCGATAATCTTTAACTCGTATCCGGGCACCGCCTTGCCGGTAGTGCCCACGCGCACATCGCCGGGCTGATTGCTGAGGAAAGTCTGAAACATTTCGGTCGAGCCGATGCCGTCAAGGATATCGACGCCAGCGGTTGCCCGCCAGCGTTCGCCGAGATGGTTTGGCAGCGACTCGCCGGCAGAGACAGCAAGCCGCAGGCGATCCGAGCCCGCACCGCGCGCCATGTCTTTGTGCGCGAGCATCGACGCATAGAGTGTGGGCACGCCGTAAAAGATCGTCGGCCGGTGACGGCGCATGCTCTCGAATACCGCGTCCGGCGTCGGCCGCTGCGACAGCAGCACCGTGGTCGCGCCAACCGACATCGGGAATGCCATGGCGTTACCCATGCCGTAGGAGAAGAACAGTTTTGCGGCCGAAAACACCACGTCGTCTTCACGAATGCCGATCACGCGCCGGCCCATCAGGCGCGCCGCCGCCATCAGCGTCGTGTGCACATGCTTGACGCCCTTGGGTTCGCCGGTCGAGCCGGAGGTGTACATCCAGAACGCGACTTCGTCCGAAAGCGTCGGCGCCTGGAACAGCGTTGGCTGTCCGCGCGCGACAAGATCGGCGAAATCATGCACGTCGCGGCCGGCAAACGCCGCGTGATCGTCCGCGCCGCCATTGACGAGAATGATTGTCTGCAGCCGCGATAGACGATCGAGAACCGGGTGGAGCGTTTTGGCAAGCGGCGCGACGACGACGATGGCCGACGCCCGGCTGTCGTTCAGGATGTAGGAATACTGCTCCGCCGTGAGTAACGTGTTGAGCGGAAGCACCACGATTCCGGCACGCACGCCGCCCCAGAACGCAACCGGAAAGTCGACGGTGTCGTAAAGAAGCAGGGCAATCCGTTCTTCAGGCCGCAGCCCCAGACCCTTCAGGGCTGCCGCAAAGCGGCAACTGCGCGCCTGCAATTCGCCGTAAGTGAGCGAGCGGTCGGCATCGATGAAGGCGGTTTTTTCGCCGAGACCGCGCGCCACCGGGGCATCAACGAAATCCGCAACAGCATTGTACGGCTTGCGTTGTAGCAGGTCGTCCAGCATCGAACCGCTCCCCTCATCGCCACGATTCGCACCGCCGCACCAAGTCACGGACACCGTCATTTGTAGGTGTTGTTTGGTACGTCCGGGCCGGTGTTGCGCCGCACATGATAAGCGTTCAACGCGCGCTGACCAACGGGGAGCTCAAACGCCTTCCGCAGCCGGTTTAGTCCCGGCGGTCGCCCAAATTGTCCCAGCGGCATCCCGGTGGTGCCGGCCACGTCGAACGATAATGGGGGTGGAAGGGTCCTTACCGGCGCGTCGGGAACAGAGCTGCCGGGAAATCCGCAGCGTAGCGGCGGCCTCGTTCTCGCGGCCGGTTGTCCGGATGGGGAGCGGAATCCGGTTCGACGGCTCTGCGATAAAGATGCCAGGTCGCATGGCCGAGCACCGGCATGACCACCGTGAGACCCAGGAAGAACGGCAGCGAACCGACGACCAGCAATGCGGCGACGATGAAACCCCACAACGCCATCGTCAGGGGGTTGGCGATGACGACACGGATCGAAGTGAACAGCGCGACCGCTGCGCCAACGTCACGATCGAGCAACAGGGGAAAGGAGACGGCGCCGATCGTGAGCGCCAGTACGGCGAACAGGAAGCCGACGCCAGTGCCGACGACAATCAGATGCCATCCCGCAGATGTCGTGAATACGTCGTTGACGAATTGGCCGATCGAGGCCGGCGCCGCGTAACCGAAATAGGCGACGTAGATCGCTTGCGCGACTGCGAGCCAAATCAAGAAGATCGTCATGAGCAGCAAGCCGAGCGCCAGGATGGCGCCGCGCGACGGCGAGTACAGGACATCGAAGGCGTGGCTGGAGGACGTATCGAGCCCGGCCTCCCGGCGCCGGCTCAGCTCATAGAGCCCGATCGCCGCGAACGGCCCGATAAGAGCGAAACCGGCGGCTAGCGGGAATGCAAGCGGGAGCATTGAGTAACCTGAGGCGAGCGACACCAGCCACAAGCCGAGCAAAGGATAAACCAGGCAGAGGAACACGGCGTGACTCGGCATCGCGGAGAAATCATCGAGACCGCGGGCGAGGGCCTGCAACAAATCCGCCGGCGCGATGCGGCGGACGGCCGGATAAACGGGGCGCGCACTGGCGCCGACGAGGAGATGTGAAGAAGCCATCGAGAGCCTCCCTGAATCTTACCTTTTTAGACCCATGTCTGCGGCGGCGCTTCTGCGGCGGCGCTGAACGCACGGCGCGAGATTTTCTGGCTCGGCACATCATCGCAGTGTCAACATGCCTGCGCCACAGATGAACCCCGCAATGCGTCGCTCGTTTGTTCACAAAGCAGTGTCTACCATTTGAGGGTTGGTAAATGGTGCAGCGCAGCGACGACAAAAAATGGTCGCCAGTGTGATGAGCACGGGCAAAAACCAAGGGCGCCGGGTTGCTCCGGCGCCCTGGTCAATTCGACGAGAGGAGTTGCTTGCGTCTTAGAATATTGCGGAGAACGCCCAGTAGAGCGTGCCGGAAATTATCATGGCCGCGGGCAATGTCAGCACCCAGGCCAGCGCGATATTGCGCACCGTCGAGAGCTGAAGTCCGGAACCGTTTGCCGCCATGGTGCCGGCGATGCCAGAAGACAGCACGTGGGTGGTCGACACCGGCAGTCCGTAAATGTCGGCTGCGGCGATCGTTGCGGCCGCGGTGATCTCGGCACACGCTCCCTGGGCGTAGGTCAGATGCGTCTTGCCGATTTTCTCGCCGACCGTGACGACTATGCGTTTCCAGCCAATCATCGTCCCAAGACCGAGCGCAATCGCCACGGCGATCTTGACCCAGTTCGGGATGAACTTGGTCGCAGCGTCGAGCGAAAGCTTGTAGGCGTTTAGCGTTTTGATCTGGTCCGATTCAAGGTCGCTCTCCTCGTCTTTCATGAGGAGGCGGATGGCCTCTGACGCTAGATACATATCGTTGCGGGCGTTGCCGACCGAATCCACCGGCATCTTGGCCAGCGATCCGTATTTGGTGACCTCGTCAGAAATATCGCGCACCAGCAGAGCCAACGCCGGATAGGTTCCTTCGTTCAGGCTGTGAGTTGAGACGTAAGCGGTCACCGCCGGACGTGGATTGCCGAGGGCATTGTATCCCGACGCCTTATGCTCGATCACAGCGCTCGCAGCTTGCGACCTCGACGCGAAGATCTGCAGTTGGCCCTCGGGCAAGGCGCGATTGAGCGCGTACGCCGTCGGGACGGTGCCGATCAGGATCAGCATGATCAGGCCCATGCCCTTCTGACCGTCATTCGAGCCGTGGAAAAAGCTGACCAGCGTACAAGTGAGAATGAGGATACCGCGGATCCACCATGGCGGCGGTTGATCGCCCTTCGGCTCGGCATACAACGCCGGCACGCGGATGAGGGACTTCAGGAGCAACAACAAGGCGGCCGCAAGCGCGAAGCCGAACAAAGGAGACAGGAGCAAAGCTTCGCCGACTTCCTTGGCTTTCGACCAGTCGACGCCCGACGTGCCGCCGCGACCGTGCAGCAATGCGTTGGTCACGCCGACGCCGATGATCGAGCCGATCAGGGTATGCGAACTCGAAGCCGGCAGGCCGAACCCCCAGGTGCCGAGATTCCAAATGATGGCTGCGATCAGGAGCGCGAAGACCATTGCGAAACCGGCGCTGCTGCCGACCTGCAAGATCAACTCGACAGGAAGCAGCGAGATGATGCCGAAGGCAACAGCGCCCGATGACGCCAAAACCCCCAGGAGATTAAACGCACCCGACCAGACCACCGCGATGTTGGCCGGCAGCGAACGCGTATAGATGACGGTCGCCACGGCGTTTGCGGTATCGTGAAAGCCGTTGACGAACTCGAAACCGAGCGCGATCAGCAGCGCCACGAAGAGCAGCAGGAAGGGCGCGTAGCTCGTAACCTTCGCGCCGCTGGCATCGATGTCGGAATAGATGCTGTAGGCGACGTACAGCAGAACAGCCGCGATGACGCCCCCAAAGATGATGCCAGTCAGCGGGTTAACGGCGCCGGTGAGATCCGGCCCTTTACGGGCAGCGGGTTCGATCGAACCGGGTAGAACAGCAACGTCACTCATGAGGCCCCTCATTGCTCAATAGGGGCTAATCTTTGCGCGGGCTATGTGACAGTTAGATGAAAATGGTCTTTCAGTCAGGTCACAGGCTGATGTGCAAAGCCGGCTCGATACTAGGCCGCCTTCTGGCAGAAATAATCGATCACTGACCACAACGGCTTGGGCCGGTAGAATTCGTCCAAAGGCAGCGGGCGGTTGATAAGTCCGTCCGCCCGCTTATTCCACATAGGCATCCATGTATAGCTGTCGGTAATGCCCCACGTGGCGATCACGGAAGGCCGCACTGCGGCAAAAATAGTATTGAGGAAATCATAGGCGCGCTCGGCGACGAGGGCATCGCGTATAGTGGCCGGTCCGGGAAAATCCTTGTCGATAACGTCGAGCTCGGTGACATGAACCGACAAACCAAGCGATCTGACTTCAGAAACGAACTTGTACAAGCCGTCTTCATCGATCTGATACTTGCCCTGGATGTGGCCCTGCAATCCAACACCGTGAAGCGGTACGCCCCGCGCGAGCAAATCGCGGACGAGCGTTAGAAGGGCTTGTCGCCGGACCGCAAATCCTTCGCCGACGCACTCGATATCGTATTCGTTGATCACCAGTTCGGCCGCCGGGTCGACCTGGTGCGCTAGGCGAAATGCCATGTCGATATATTTCGGGCCAAGATATTGCAGCCAGATTGAGGGGCGCAACGCGCCAACTACGCCTTTGGTATCGTCGATCGGCTCGTTGACCACGTGCCAGGTTTTGATTTTGCCCCGATACCGCGAGATAACTCTTTCAATGTGGTTTGTGACCTCGCGCTCGGCTTCGGCGGCCCCGCGAATCTCCGTCGTCCAACTCGGCATGGCGCCGTACCAGACCAGCGTATGACCGCGCATGGTCATTTCGTTTGCTTCGGCAAAAGCAAGTACTTTGTCGGGGAAATCGAAATTGAACTGATTACGACTTGGGCGCAAATAGTCCCAGACCAGTCCGTATTCCGGCGTCACTTGCTGGCAATAGCTCTCCATTGCACGGCGGTACGCGGGTACTTTTTGCAATGGATCGAGGTTGACGCATGCGCCGTAGGGAATGCGACGGTTCGGGCGAAATGCCGAGGTGGTGTCGGGATTGCTGGCATCAGAGCGACTCGCGCTGAAAGCTCCGCCCGCCAGCACTCCGATCAAACCCGCGCTGCTTAACATCGCTTGTCGGCGTGATAGCGTATGCTTCCGAATGATCATGGCCTAACCGCGCATTCCTGGCGTGCGCACATCTGACCCGCGAAGGTACAATTGCGCTAGCGCCTTGCTAGCGATCACAAGGCCGCAGATTAGGCGGTGCCGGCTTTTGGAAATGTCGAGCAACCAACACATGATCATATAGCTTGCGATGCCGCTGGGGACCAGAATGGCGAGCGCGATCTTGTCGGAAGGAGCGGCCGCGAGGTCCAGGCTTCTGACCACGATCGCCATGACAACTGAGGCAATCAGAACTTTGGTCAGCCGACGATAAGGCGTCGGAATGGGGAAGGCCCATCGGGTCAACAGTAGCGCACCGCTCAAGCCGAAGAGTTCAGCTGCTAGCCGCCCCCACGCCGCGCCCACCGACCCAAAATGCTGGATCAGCAGATAGCTTACAACCGCATTGAAGGCCAGGACCGAACCAGTGTTCCATAGATAGAACGAGTTGCGACCAGATAGCA
>Ga0302325_10002936_pt1 | contig 40837 bp, 40 predicted proteins | sample Palsa_T0_2_FD_201948 | JGI IMG/M metagenome (GOLD analysis project Ga0302325, IMG submission 201948) | Peat permafrost microbial communities from Stordalen Mire near Abisko, Sweden - Palsa_T0_2 | ecosystem: Environmental > Terrestrial > Soil > Palsa > Peat permafrost | place: Sweden: Abisko...
CTCGTTGGTCTCGCCCCGGTCAGCCGTCTGGTCGTCGGGCACCGGCGGCGCCGGCGTGAGCGCGAGCGTCTCGTTGGTCTCGCCCGGGTCAGCCATCTGGTCGTCGGGCGCCGGCGCCGGCCGGTGGTCCGTCACGCTGCTGTCGCTGCTGTCGGGATGCCGACGCTGCCCACTGCGCGCCGGCGCCGTCTTGGCGGCGCGGGTCGGGCGGCGGGGCGCCACCGGAACAGGCGGGGGCGGGATCGTGATCCCGAGCATGGCGGCCAAGGCCGGTATCCGCCCGGATTGCTGGTGCGTGGCGCGCCGCAATTCGGGGCTGGGATCGCTGGGCAGGCCAACCGGCTTGACCGATCGCCGAACGGGTGACGCTGCGACCGCGTCGAGCAGCGCCAGCCAACGCTCCGCGGGCGTGTCGGGCGCCATCGCCTGGCTGGCGGCCTCGCCGAGTTGCTCGCTCAGCTTCGGGTCGAGGCGGGCAGCCGGCTCCGGTGGCCGGGCGGCCAGGCGGAGGGCCCGCACCACCCGATTCTCCGCCAGGTGGTTGGCAACTTCCTCGGACCACCGCGCCCGCTGGGCGTCCACCCGCCGGTCCAAAGCCTCGCGGAGGCCGGCCGCCAGGGTACGCGTCTCGTCATCGCGCGCCGTGTCGGCGCCGGCCACCACCGACCGCAGATCTCGTAAGGAGACCTCCTCGATGTCTTTGGCGGCCGCCTCCGCCCGGTCGCGCCACTCGGCCGCCTTGAGGCGGGGCAGAAGCGCTTCGGCCATGGCAATCAGCTGATCGGTATTCGGTGCGGTACGCCCAGCGGCTACGGCCTTCTCGCGTTCGAGGTGCAATGCCGTGCGTACCGCCGGAATGCCGCCGCGCAGGACCTGCTCCGCGATCGGCAACTCTTCGGGTGGCAATGACGCCATCACGGCCTGGCGATGGGCGTGCCCGGGGCTGAACCGGCGGGGGCGGCTCTCGGTGCCGTTGTCTGTTGCCTGACCGCCTTCGGTCGTGCGGCGGACCGGCCGTTCGCCGCGGCGTCCGGGGTGTTCGTCCCGGCTCCGGGCACTGCCGGCCGCCGCCTCGGGGCGTCCGGACGACCCGGGGGCACGGGCCCCGCGGTCTCGGCGTTCGGGCGGGTTCGCCCGCGCCGGTCGGCGAGCCGGCCGGTTGTCCCCGGTGGGCGGGCCTTCTTGGCCGGGGGCTGGTTTCTCCCGTGCCGCGGCAGGACCTTCACGGCGGGGCCGGCTGGAGTCGCGTCCGGTCGGCGACCGCGGCCCGTCCCGATCGCGGCGGGGGCGAGCGTCGTCGCGGTCGGGACGGCGGTCACCGGGACGGCGGTCCGAGCGGCCGACCAATTGCGTCGTCACCCCGGGGGTGTCGGGACCGCCGGAGCCGATGATCTCGATCCGCTGCGGTTCGGGGCGGGTGTTCTCCTTCGGCGCCTGGACCGACACGATCGCGATGCCCTCGATCTCGAAATCGGCGTCGGCCTTGACTACATCGCCAGCCTTGGCCCCAGCGGGTAGGAGAGCCCCGTCGAGGATGCCGCGTGGCTCCCGGGCACCTGCGGCCCGCCACGTCCAGGAGCCATCAGGACGCGCGCTCGTCAGTTCGATCTCGATGCGGCGGGACACGCAACCACGCTACTGGAGCGCTGGCCGCCCGTCGCTACCGATTGGACCCCGAGCTAGCCTGCGACGATGGCACTCGAGCCGAGCCCAGCCGAGGCTGAAGGCGGGTCTGCCTCCGACACGACGGGCGTCCCTGTACTACTGGTGCACGGGTTTGCCTCGTCGTTCGAACGCAACTGGCGCGAGCCGGGCTGGGTGGACCTGCTGCAAGACGAGGGTCGGCAGGTCATCGGCGTCGATCTCCTGGGACACGGGCGAGCCGACAAGCCGCACGACCCCGCCGCCTACTCGACCCTGGAGCAGGACGTGGCCGGCGCCCTGCCGGCCGACGGTGCCGTGGACGCCATCGGGTTCTCCCTGGGTGCCCAACTCCTACTCCGGGTGGCAGCCGTCGATCCCGGTCGATTTCGGCGGCTGGTGGTCGGAGGAGTGGGAGAGAACGTCTTTCGAGCCGGGAACCCCGAGCCGGCGGCCCGGGCGATCGAGGCGGGGGAGACGGTGGAGGGCGACCCCGCGGTAGCGCAAGCCTTCGCCCGTTTCGCCCGGGCCCCGGGCAACGACCCGAGCGCCCTGGCCGCCTGTCTGCGCCGCCCGAGCACTCCGATCGCAGCGGATGAGCTGTCAGGCCTCGACCGCCCGATCCTGGTCGTGCTCGGAGACCGCGACTTCGCCGGGCCTGCCGCCCCGTTGGTCGCGGCGCTGCCAAACGCCCGCTTCGTTTCCCTGCATGGGGTGGACCATTTCGGCACGCCCAAGGACTTCCGCTTCATGGAAGCCGCCCTGGAATTCTTGCGGGACTGAGCCGCCGCCGGGCCGCCCGCGGGGCGCCGCTGCCTACGGGGGGACCCGGTTGCTCCTGCTAGCATGCCTCCCATGGGCCGCGGCGCACGTTCCACAGTCAGATGGAAGCACGACCGCATCCGTCGCAAGAAGGCGCGCGACGGACGGGTACGCGCTGCCAAGGCCTTGGCGCGCAAGCCGGCGGCCTAGCCGGACGGCGGCGCGGCACGGCGCCCCGCGTCGAGCCACCCTGGCGCTCTACATAGCTACGTCGAGTTGCATGCGCTCGTACTCGGCGCCGGTGTCCTCCCAGTTTTCATACTCGAGGACGCCCAGCTCACCGAACTTGCGACGCAGCCAACCGTCGCCGGCGTCGACGAGGCCCAGCTTCTTGAGGTTGGGCACGATCTTGGAGAACAGCACCTTGCGGAACTCCAACTGCACCGGATTGTGCAGCATGATCTCGCAACACTCTTTGACTGGCATCCCGAGCGCCTCCCAGACCTCCTGGTTGAGGAAGCGGTCCCGCATGCGGACTGCCGCCTCGTAGCAGAACTCCTGGCGTTCCCGGATCTCGGCCGCGCCCAAATCCTGGTAGGCCTCTTGGAGGGACAACACCCCGAAGGCGACGTGGCGGGCCTCGTCGGACATCACGTATCGGGTGATCTGCTTGAGCAGGGGATCGGGGCTGAGCTGGTATTGGAACCCGAATGCAGCCAGGGCCAGGCCCTCCACCATGATCTGCATACCGAGGTAGGTGAAATCCCAGCGGGGATCGGAGCGAGTTGGTCCTCGGTGGACACCGTGCGGGCCAACTCGTCGAGCGTCCCGCTCTGGACGTCAGTCTCGGTGACGATCTCAGCTATCGACGCTAAGTGTGGACCCTCGCCGCCGTCCCGTCAACGACCGCTGGTGTTACGGATAACTGAGATTATCCGGAAAGTCTGAGGGACGCCCCGCCGGCGACGGCATCAACCCGGATCTGCATCCAAACGGACAGACCTCTGTGGCAGTCCGGTCCCCTCGGGTCGACGTCTGTCCGTCTCAGTGCCCGCTTTTGGCATCACGGCGCACAGACCTCCCGGGTGGCGCGGCCGCCGGCCTCGAGGTCTGTCCGTTTGGCACCTGGCGCTTCGCCGCCCAGGCGGGTCCAGACGCTGGGCACGTGCTGGCCGCCTTCGCCTGGGTGCCCCCGGGCGGATGGCGCCCGGTCGGAACCGGCGGCCAATGTTTCTGCTTGCTATTTAGACAGAGACTGCTATCTTTATCCGTAGATGTTGTCCGCCGCAGAGGTCGGGTGGGCACGGAAGGAGGTCATCATGCCTACTGCCATCGTGACGGGGGCGTCCATGGGGCTCGGAGAGGCGCTCGCCGCCGGCCTGGCCCGGACGGGTTGGTCGCTGGTGATCGACGCCCGGGACGGAGCGGCCCTGACGGTCGCGGCCGAGAAGCTCATGGCGTCGGCCCAGCCCGGAGTGCTGGTGACCGCCATCGCCGGCGACGTCACCGACCCTGAGCATCGAGGGCGCCTGATAGAGGCGGCCAGAGCGCGGGGCGACCTGGAGCTGGTGGTCAACAACGCCAGCACCCTGGGCCCCAGTCCCCTTCCACCGCTCACCCACTACCCGCTCGAGGCCTTGAGAACCGCCTTGGAGACCAACCTGGTCGGCCCCCTGGCCCTGATTCAGGCGGCCGCCCCGTTGCTGGCCGGGTCCGACCGGCCCCGGATCGTCAATATCACCTCTGACGCCGCCGTGGAGGCATACCCGGGTTGGGGTGGCTATGGCGCCACCAAGGCCGCTCTGGACCACCTGGGGGCGGTCCTGGCCGCCGAGCAAACCGGCTGGCGGGTGTGGACGGTCGATCCCGGTGACTTGCGGACCCGCATGCATCAGGACGCCTTTCCTGGTGAGGACATCTCCGATCGGCCCGAGCCGGCGACGGTGGTCCCCGCTTTCTTAGCCCTCGTCGAGTCGGACCGGCCGTCGGGGCGGGTGCGCCTGGCCGAGTTGATTCCGGCCGGGAGCGGGCAGTGACGCCGCCGGCGGCGCTCGACACCGGGACGCGGCCTCGGGCGCCGTCCTCTGGCAACGGCGGGTCCTCTGGCAGCGGCGGGTCGTCTGGCAGCGGCGGGTCGTCTGGCAGCGGCGCGTCCTCTGGCAGCGGCGGGTCGACAGGCGCCGGCGGGTCGACTGGCAGCAGCCGGACGAAATTCGACCCCCTCTCGTTTCGGTTGCCGCCGGAGCTCGAGGCATCTGTTCCGCCCGAGGGGCGCGGCATCCGGCGGGACGCCGTGCGACTGATGGTCGCCAGACGCTCTCAAGGCACCGTGGCGCACCGGCACTTTTCGGACCTGCCGCAACTCCTCGACGCCGGCGATGTGGTGGTGGTCAACACCTCGGCCACCATCCCGGCCAGACTCCCCGCCCAGACCGCCGAGGGTCGCCCGGCCGTTCTGCATCTCTCCGGTCGTCTCCCCGGAGGGCTGTGGGTGGTCGAGTTACGGCACCACTCCCCCGGCGGGTCCGGCCTGGGTCCGACCACCCCCTGGCTGGATGCCGAAGCGGGGGCGGTCATCCTGCTCCCCGATGGTGGCCGGGCCGAACTGCGCCTCCCGGCGTCGGCCGACGCAGCGAGCAGTGGCCCGGTCCGCCTGTGGGTGGCGACGCTGGAACTGCCCCGACCGTGGCTCGCCTACCTGGCCCGCCACGGCCACCCCATCCGCTACTCCTATGTTCCGCAGGAGTGGCCGATCTCGAGTTATCAGACCCTGTTCGCCGAAGTGCCCGGTAGCGCGGAAATGCCGAGCGCGGCCCGGCCCTTCAGCACCGAGGTGATCACCCGCCTGGTGACGCGCGGGATCGGGGTCGCCCCGTTCATCCTGCACTGCGGGGTGTCGTCGCCTGAGAGTCACGAGCCCCCCGCGGCTGAGTGGTTCCGGGTGCCTCCCACCACCGCCGCCCAGGTCAACGCGGCCCGACGGGGCGGCCACCGGGTGATCGCGGTCGGCACCACGGCGGTGCGGGCCCTCGAGACCGTGACCGATCCGGGTGGGGTCATCCATCCCGGGGAGGGGTGGACCGAGCTGGTGGTCACCTCGGACCGCCCGATCCGCGCCGTGGACGGGCTGGTGACCGGCTGGCACGAACCGGGCGCCTCGCATCTGGCCATGTTGGAGGCGGTGGCGGGCCCCGACCTGGTGGCGGCGTCCTACGCCGAGGCCCTGGCCGAGGGCTACCTGTGGCACGAGTTCGGCGACAGTCATCTGGTGCTGCCGTGAGCGCGGCGAGCCCGGGTGACGGATCCTCCGGACCGGTCGAGTTGGCGCCGACGGAAACCGCCGGCCAGCGCGTCCCTCTGGCCGGGCTGCCGTCGGGGCGGCGGGCGGTGCTGACCCGGCTCAAGGCCTGGGGCGAAGCGACGGCCGACCAGTTGGCCAGCGACCTCGGGATCACGGTGGGAGCAGTGCGGCAGCAGCTCGGCCCGCTCAGCGATGATGGCCTGGTCGCCCACCGCGACGAACGCCAGGGCCCGGGCCGACCCCGCCGCTGGTACTGCGTGACCCCGGCGGCTGAGGTGCTGTTCCCGAAGCGCTACGGCCAGCTGACGAACCAGCTGCTCGGTTACATCGAGGAATCCGACCCGGCCCTGGTGAACGCAGCGTTCGAACAACGGGGCCGAGAGCGACAGGACCGGGCTGCGAGCCGCCTGGCCGGCCGGGCCTTCGACGAGCAGGTCCGCGAACTGGCCCGCATCCTCGACGAAGACGGTTACCTGGCCGACTGCGACCGGACCGGGGAGGACACCTGGCTGATAACCGAGCGCAACTGCGCCATCCTGGATGTGGCCCGGCATCACCGGGAGGCGTGCCGGACCGAGTTGGCCTTTCTGGAGGGCGTCCTGCCCGGCGCGCGCGTCCAACGGGTCGCCCACGTGCTGGCCGGCGCCCACCACTGCGCCTACGAGGTCCGCCTGTCCGGCTCCGGGCCTCAGGAGGCGACGACGCCCACCGAGTAGTCCTCCCCGCCCGCCGGGACCACGAAGGCGCGCCGCGGCACGAAGCAGGCCCGGCGCCGGCTCGAGCCGGTGATCCCGACCGGATTGGATTCGCCTGGTTCGGGCCACCTGCTTCCAGAGTGCGCGTCGCCGGCCGGTCGCGCCGGTACCCTCGGTGCGACGTGAACCGCCCATCCGCCACCGTGGCCCCCCGGCTCAAGCTGTCGCCCAGCTCGCCGCTCACCGACGCCATCGAAGCCTGGCTCGTCAACCTGGGGGCCGCCAAGCCGTCGCCGGCGACCCTCGCCGCCTACCGGCGGGACGTGCAGGGCATCGCCTCCCGACTCGGCGCGCTGGAGGATCTGGGCGACCTGGCTGACCTAGGGCTGGCCGACCTGGGCCGCCCGGCCCTGCGCGCCGCCTTCGCGTCATGGGCCGGCGACCACGCCGCCGCCTCTGTGAGGCGGGCTCACTCGGCCTGGTCCAGTCTCTTTGACTTCCTGGTGGCCGACGGGATCCTGGACGGCAACCCGATGGCTGCCGTCCCCAAGCCCAAGGCCCCGGTTGTGCTCCCCCGCTCCATACGGGCCCGGGACGCCGTCGGCCGGCTGCTGCGCGTGGCCGCTCAACCGGACCCGCGGTCCCACCAGGCCTGGCCGGCCCGGGACCTCGCCGTGGTGGCCACCTTCTGCGTCACCGGCATCCGTGAGGCCGAGGCGGTCGGACTCGATCTCGGGTCCGTGAGTGGCGAGCCGGGGGCTCGGCACCTGGAGGTACGCGGCAAGGGGGGCAAAGCCCGGCCCATCCCCATCGATCCGGTTCTCGACAACGTGTTGTCGGCTTATCGACAAGAGCGGGGCGCTCGTTTCCCCAAGCAGGACCTGGACCATCCGGCGACCCCGTTGTTCGTTGACGTGCGCGGCAGGCGGATGAGCGTCGACCAGGTGCGCTACCTCGTCGAGCGGTTGTACGTGCGGGCGGGCATCAGGTCCCAGGTGCCCGCGGGCGCCCTGGTCCATGCCCTGCGTCACACCTTCGCCACCGCCGCCCTCGAAGCCGGCGCGGACGTGGTGGAACTACAGGAGTTGCTCGGCCACGCCAGCCTCGAGACGACTCGCCGGTACCTTTCGGCTACCGGCCAGGGCTTGCGTCACGTGATCCAGGCCCATCCCAGCCAGGCGGCCCTGCGCGCCTCGGTCGCCGGACTGAGCGAGCATCCAGAGCAGCCGACCTGATTTTTTCTGAAGGGCGGGCGAATTCTCCCGGGCGCGCCCAACTATTCATCTCGCAATGGGTACTCTCCGGACTATGGGCGGAGCGGTGCTCACAGCGCTCATCTTTATTGGTCTGGGCGTGGTGGCGGAGGTGCTCCGCCGCCGTTGGGACGCGCGGCGCAGGCCCGAGGCCCATCACCGGGCCCTCGAAACCATGGGCCGCCTGGCCGCCCAGCAATCGCCAGGGCACACCGAGGTGGCTCCTGATGCCAGATCCGCCCAGGCCCACGTCCGGCTGGTGCACTCCGACCGGCTCCCGGGGCTCGAGCCGGTAGCACCTCGCCTGCGTTCCAGCCGGCCGGCCGCGCCCTATGAGCCCGCCTACTCGTCGTGGATCGAGGCGGTCGACGCGGTCGAGGCGGTGGCGCTGACCGCGCCGGCGGTCGCGCCGGCGGCGGAGCAAGCCTTCGAGCTGGTCGCCCCGGCCCGGCCCCTGACGGGATTCGATGCTGGGGCGGCGCCTTCGGCGCGGCGGTTCGCGGCGGCGGCTTCTTCGCGAGCGCGGCTGGAACGGGAGGCTGGATCACTCCGGCGGTTCATGGTGGCGGTCAGAGCCGGTGCCGGCCGCCTGGCTGAACGAGGTCGGCCCGACCGGGCGCCGCGGGGCGGGTCACGCCCGCCGCGCCTTTTCCCCCGACCCGGCCGGCCCAGGTTGGGAGTCCCGGCGATCGCCGGGCTGGCGGTGCTGGTGCTGGTCGCGGGCACCATCGGCGGGTTCGAGCTGACCGGGCATCACTCCAGTTCGGTCGCGTCGCCACCACGGCGGGCCGCCGCCACCCCGCCCGCCCATCCGGTGCAGGTCCAGACGCCCGCGCCAGTAGTACCGGCTATCCCCGTCCTGGTGACGAGCGCTTCCGGCTACTCGGAGTACCGCACCTCGACCGCCGCCACCATCGTCATCTCCGCCACCGGCACCTGCTGGGTCGAGATCCGACAAGCCGGCCCGTCCGGTCCGCTGCTCTACGAGGGCGACATGGTCGCCGGCGAAACCCACGACACGGCGGGGGCTATCTGGATGCGGCTCGGCGACCCCACCAAGGTCAGGGTCACCGTCAACGGCGATGCCATCGCCCCGCCGGCGCTGGTCGCCGGCAACCCGTACAACCTCCAGTTCGACTAGTCGATACCGTTGGAGCGTGTCCCAGCGCGGTCAATGGCCATGGTTGCGCTGGACCTGGCCCGAGCGGGCCGACGCCTGGCGCCAGCAGTTGACCGCCGAGCTGGTGCTGCTCCCGGAGACCCTGACGGAACTGCGGGAAGGGGTCGAGAATTTCCGGCGCGTCACCCAGCGCCTGGTAGATGCCACCGGAGGCATCGAGCAACTGACCGAGATCCAGACCGGTGCCCTCAGCGAGGTGTTCCAGAGGGTCGACGAGGCCAACCGGGCCATCAGGGGGCAGCTCGCCGGGGTGCCCGGCGGCGACCGCATGGCCGGTGCCCTCGACGACCTCAGCGAGACCCTGGCTGCGGTTGCGCGGCTCAACCCGTTCTGGCCCCGGGTGGCCCGCAAAGAACGGCCCTAACCCGGCCGGATCAGGAACTGTGTGCGATTTGGTGTGTGTCAGCTATCAAATCGCACCCAACGCGTGAATCGCGCACACAGGCCGAGACGCTTTCAGTCGTCACCCAGAGTCACGACGGCATCCCAGGTAGGCAGCAGGATGCGCGCCGCCCGGGCCTCGTCGACGCGGCCGACGGGGGTCGTACGCGGCGCCAGGGCCGGCACGCCTTCGGGGTCGGCGGCGATCGTCACCAGGGCCTCGGCCAGCGCGGCCACGGTTTGCGGGCTTTCCGTCTCGGTCGGCTCGATCATGAGGGCCTCGTCGACTATCAACGGGAAGTAGACGGTCGGGGCGTGGAACCCCTCCTCGAGGAGGCGCTTGCCGACGTCGAGGGCCCGAACCCCCTTGGCCTTCTTGAGGCTGGTGGTTGACGCCACGAACTCGTGCATGTTGGGCCGGTCGTACGGCAGGTCGTACACCCCGCGCAGCTGGTGGCGCAGCCAATTGGCGTTCAACACGGCGCCCTCTGCGACCCGGCGGAGGCCGTCGCCCCCATTGGCCAGGATGTACGACCAGGCCCGGGCCAGAGCCAGGGCGTTGCCGTGCCAGGTGTGGACCCGCCCGATGCTGCGGGCCGGCGTCGTCCAGGTGAAGCTGCCGTCGTCGCTGCGCTCGGGCAGGGGCCCAGGCAGGAACTCCGCCAGCCGGGGCGAAACGGCGACCGGTCCGGCCCCTGGGCCGCCACCGCCATGGGGAACCGCGAAGGTCTTGTGGAGGTTCATGTGCACGATGTCGAAACCCATGTCCCCGGGCCGGGTCACACCGAGGATGGCGTTGAGGTTGGCGCCGTCGTAGTACAGCAGCCCGCCCACCTCGTGCACGGCCGCGGCGATCTCGGCGATGTCCTCCTCGAAAAGCCCGAGGGTGTTGGGGTTGGTCAGCATGATCCCCGCCACGTCCGAGTCGAGGCGGGCCCGCAGGGCGTCCAGGTCGACCAGGCCCCTGTGGTCCGATGGGACCGTGACCGTTTGGTAGCCCCCCAGCGTGACCGACGCCGGGTTGGTCCCATGCGCCGAATCGGGGATGATCACCTTGTGACGGGTCTGGCCCTTCGATTCGTGGAACGCCCGCATGAGCAGGAGCCCGGTCAGCTCACCGGCTGCGCCGGCCGGGGGCTGCAGGGTGCACGCTGCCATCCCCGTGATCCGGCAGAGGGTGTCCGCCAGGCACCACAACAACTCCAACCAGCCCTGGGTGAACTGCTCGGGGGTGGCCGGGTGGGCAGCGGCCAGACCGGGCAGGGCGGCGGCGTCATCGCAGAGTTTGGGGTTGTACTTCATGGTGCACGACCCGAGCGGGTACGCGCCCAGATCGACCGAGTACTGCCGGTGGGTGAGCCGGGTGACGTGCGCGACCAGGTCCCGTTCGGACACCTCGGTCAGCGGGATCGGCTCGCTCCGCAGCCAGCCGGCGGGCACCAGGTCGGCGGCGTCCCATTCCGGGACGCCCGTGGTGCGAAAGGACGAGGACCGCCGCCCGGGGCTGGAAAACTCGAAGATCGTTGGTTCGTGCTCCCGGCCGACGACGGGAGCGCTGTTGGCCCGCCCGCCTGGCGCCGGGCCTCCTTGGTGAGCCCGGCCGGCTTGCGGCGTCTGGGTGGGGTCGGCAGCCATCAGCGCACCACTTTTTCCAAGGCTGAGGCGTAGGCGTCGATCTCGTCCCGGGTGCGCCGCTCGGTCACCGCTACCAGCAGGTCATCCCCGCCGTCACGGACGATCCCGCCCTCGACGCCGACCGGCACCCCGGCGAGAAATCCCTCGTCGGCCATGCGGGCCACCACTGTCCCGGCGGGAACGGGGAGCCGCAGGGCGAACTCCCGCAGGGTGGGGGCGTCGGCTACCAGGGACACTCCCGGGATCGCCAGCAGCGCTTCGCGGGCGTAGCGGGTTCCCCGGGCGCAGCGCAGGGCCAGCTCTCGCAGTCCGGCGGTGCCGAGCCACGACAGTTGGATCATGGCCGCCACCGCGATCAGGGTCTGGTTGGTGCATACGTTGGAGGAGGCCTTTTCCCTGCGGATGTCCTGTTCCCGGGCTCGCAGCGTCGTCACGTAGGCGGGCCGGCCCTCGGAGTCGACGGTCCGCCCCACCAGGCGACCCGGGAGGCGGCGGACCTGCTCCATCCGGCAGGAGAAGAGACCGAGGTAGGGACCGCCGAAGGAGAGCGGGGTCCCGAACGGCTGGCCCTCCCCCACCACCACGTCGGCGCCGTCCTCACCGGGGGCTCGCAGCAGGCCGGCGCACACCGGATCGAAACCCACCAGCAGCAACGCGCCGTGCCGATCGGCCGCGGCCCGCGCCGCGCCGATGTCCTCCAGTGCACCCAAATAGTTCGGGGAGCCGACGAGCAGGGCGGCTGGGGGGTCGCCCGCTGGCGCGGCCGACCAGTCCGTGACCCCGTCGCGGAGCGGGACGTCGACAAGGTCGTGGCCGGTGCCATGGGCGAACGTCGCCAATACCGCCCTCCAGTGCGGGTGGATACCGCCGCTCACCCAGACCGTCTGGCGGCCCTTGGCGGTCGTCGCCAGGTTGACGGCCTCGACCGCGGCACTGGCCCCGTCGTACAGGGAGGCGTTGGCGACGGGCAGTCCGGCCAGGCGGGCCACGAGCGTCTGGTACTCGAAGAGGGCCTGAAGGACACCCTGGGCCACCTCGGGCTGGTACGGGGTGTAGGCGGTCACGAACTCGGAGCGGAAGGTGAGCCGCTTGGTAGCGGAGGGAACTTCGTGGTCGTAGGCGCCGGCGCCGGCGAAGCACACCAGGTCGGTCCCGGTGCGGTTGAGCGAGGCCAGCCGCTCCATCTCGGCCAGGACGTCAGGCTCGGACAGGCCGGGCGCCAGGTCCAGACCGGCGGCCAGACGGAGGGCTTCCGGCACCACGTCGAAGAGCTGGTCCAAGGACGACAGCCCGATGTCCGCGAGCATGGCCGACACCTCGGCGTCGGTGTGGGGGACGAAATGGCCCACAGGCTTCTAACCTTTCTTCTCGACGAATGGCAGCGGAACCAGGCGGGCGGGCACGCGGTGGCCCCTCAAGTCCAGCTCGATGACGTTTCCTGCGGTGAGGTCCGGCGGCCCGAACGCCAGCGCAATCCCGTGACCGAGCACCGGGGAGAAGTTGCCGCTGGTGACCTCTCCCACCACCTTGCCGTCGGACAGGACCGCGCTGCCGGTACGGGGTGGCTGGCGACCCTCCGTGGCCAGCCCGACCAAGTGTCGCGCCACGCCCGCGGCCTTCTCCCGCTCGAGCGCAGTCCGGCCCTGGAAACCTTCGGGCTTGGTCCACGACACCACCCAGCCGAGCCCGGCCTGCAGCGGGGTGATACCCGGTCCCAGCTCATGGCCATGGAGAGGGAGGGCGGCTTCCAGGCGGAGGGTGTCTCGGGCTCCGAGCCCGGCGGGCTGCACTCCGGTCTCCAGAACCGACTCCCAAAAAGACGGGGCGACGGCGGCCGGCACGGCACACTCGACCCCGTCCTCCCCGGTGTAGCCGGTACCTGCCGCCACGCAAGGGTGTCCTCCCCACGAGAAGCGGGTGACTCTGAAGCGGCCCACCTCGGAGGCCTCGCCCGACACCACGGAAAGGCGTTCGCGCGCGCTCGGCCCCTGGATGGCGATAATCGCCCGTTCGGGGGTCACGTCCGTGCCGCCAACGGCGCCGCGAACCCGGGCCGTGTTGGACGCGTTCGGCATCACGTCGAAGGTCTCGTCGTCGACCCACCACACGATGATGTCGTCGAGGACGGATCCGTCAGCATCGTCGAGCAGGTGGGTGTACTGGGCCCGACCCGGCCCGATCTTGCCCAAGTCGTTGGTCAGAGTCGCCTGGAGCAGGCTCCAGGCCCCCGGGCCCGTGACCCGTACCGTGCCCAGGTGGCTCACGTCGAACGCCACCGCACTGTCCCGGCAGGCCAGGTGCTCGGCGATCGTGCCGTTTGGGTACGACAGCGGCATCTCCCAGCCCCCGAACGGCACCATCTTGGCGCCGAGGACGCGATGGGCGGCATCGAGCGGCGAGTGGCGCAGCGTCGATTCGGTCTCGGTCACCCGGGGCAGCCTAGAGCCTGGATGGGCGAAACCAGCCGAGCGCACTGCGACCGAGGCGGCGGCCCGTGGGCCGTTCGGTGCGAACGGAACTCAGCGCCCGCGACGAAACGAGATCAGCAAAAGGGCCCCTTGCGTGGCGGGCACTCAGGCGGTGGTGGCCGACTGGCGGAGGCCGGGCCGGGTGCGGGTGGGCGCCGGGGTCGGGAGCCCTGGAGCCGGCGGCCGTGTAGCCGGCGGCGCGGCCAGGCCCAAATCGGTGATGGCTGCCGCCAGCTCGGACACCACCCCACCGAGGGGCACGATGTTGAGCACGGTCTGGCCGCCCCGGAGCAGGTCGATGATCTCTTCTCCGGAATGGGCCAGCACGGAGCGACCGTCGTCGATCACCAGGTTGGCCGTGGTCAGGTCGTCCCCGCCCGACCGAAGGCATTCGATGGCCCTTCGGGCCGCTTGCAGGGAGACCCCCGCATCGAGAAGCCGCTTGATCACCTTGAGCTGCACCAGGTCCGTGTACGAGTAGCGCCGCTGTGATCCGCTGCCCCGAGCTACGCTGATCGACGGGTGGAGCAGGCCGGTGCGGGCCCAGTAGTCGAGTTGGCGGTAGGTGATCCCGACGATCGAGCAGACCTGGGGGCCCCGGTAGCCGGGTTCGTTGCTTTCCGCGTCACCGGCTCGGGCACCAGCTGCCATCTCCGCCTCCTGAGGATCACAGACAAGTAGTTACGACAGTGTGCTCGATTGCAGGCAGGAATGCAACAGGCCGGCCGGCCGGCGCCAACCGGCCGGCCTCAAGGCTCGAAGTCCTCCGGACGAATGCCTTCGATGAACTCGCGGAACTCGGACACCAGCTCCTCGGCCTCGGGCGGCTCGGCGTCCTCGTCGGGCAGGATCACCCCTTCGGCGTCGAGCAGGTCCTCCTCGGCGTAGATGGTCGTATCCACCCGGACCGCCAAGGCAACTGCGTCAGACGGCCGGGCGGACACCGCATGGCGCTGGCCGGCGACCAGGAAGCGGATCTCGGCGTAGAACGTCCGGTCGCGCAGCTCGGTGATCACGATGCACTCGACCGTCGCGCCCAGCTCCTCGAGGATGTCCCGCATCAGGTCGTGGGTCATCGGCCTCGGAGTGTCTACGCCCTGCTGGGCAAAGGCGATCGCCTGGGCCTCGGCCGGGCCGATGTAGATCGGCAGCGTCCGCTGCGCGCCTTGGATCTCCTGCAGCAGCAGGATAGGAGTATTGCTCGGTAGCTCCACCCGGACTGCGCTCAGGTGCATCTCCACCATGCGAGCACGTTAGTGCCGCCGAGGCAGCAACCTGGTTCGGAACGAGGCGGGCCATGTTCGGTGTCGGTTGGCGCCTACCGGATTTGGCGCAGAGCCTGGTCGATCAGCGCCTGCCGCAGGGCGCCGCCGAGCGTCGCCAACTCGGTGAGGGTGGCTGCCGCCTGCTTGCGGGCCTCGGGATTGCGCTGGCGTACCAGCGGCATGATCACCTGCTCGAAGAGTCCTGCCTCACGGTCGGCCGCATTGCGCCAGGCCCGCAGGTGGCGGGCCTCGACGCCATGCCGGGCGAAGCCCGCCGCGGCCCGCACCACATCGAGCGCGGCGCCATCGAAGTACGGCATCCCACCCACCACGATGCGGGCGCTGATCAAGCCAAACTGCTGCAGCTCGGTGACGATGGCGAGGGTGCCGCCGCCCGCCTCGGCGAGTTCCTCAGCGCTGTAGGTCTCGGCATCCTCGTCGAGGGCCAACTGGACGCCGGCGCCCGGGCGAGGGCCGGCTCCCCCGGAAGCGCCTCCCCCGGGCGGCGGCCCAGAGGGTCGACGGGGCTGGGCGGTAGAGAGCGCCTGAGGTGGGGCCGGCGCCGCGGAGGCCGGCGCCTGGGGTGCGGCCGGCGCCGCGGAGGCCGGCGCCTGGGGTGCGGCCGGCGCGGACGCGGGTGCTGCCAATGCGGGTGGCGATGTCGCCGGCGCGGGGATTGACGCCGGGGCCGGGGTCGACGCCGCTGGGGCTGGGGTCGATGCTGCCGGGGCCGGAGTCGATGCTCCAGGGGCCGGGGTCGACGCCGCTGGGGCCGGGACTGATGTCACCGGCGTCGCCACGGGTCCAGACGCCGGGTCCGCCGCCCTGTTTCGGGTGGCGACGGAGGGATGGGTGGAGGCCGAAGGTTGGGTGGCCGCGGAGGGTTGGGTGGCCGCGGAGGGTTGGGTGGCGGCGGGGGGGTAGGGGCCGGACGTCTCTACGGTCGAGCGGCGCGAGCGGTATGACCCTTGGGCAGCCGCGGCAGCCACTGGATCGGCGGTACTCAGCGACGGCTCGACCTCGACCTGGGGTCCGTCGGCGGCGCCGGCATCTTCGGCGTCTTCGCCGTGCTCGGTAAGGCGGCCCCGGATGATCTTGAGCGGCAGGAAGTTCTCTCGTTGCTGGCGCAGGATCCAGCGGAGGCGCTCGACGTCGTGGTCGTAGAACTTGCGATAGCCGGAGGGTGTTCGCTCCGGATCGACCAGCCCCTGGCTTTCCAGGAAGCGAATCTTGGAGATCGTCACGTCCGGGAACTCATCCCGCAGCAGGGTGAGCACTTCGCCGATGGAAAGATGAGTTCGCTCAGCCATGCGGATCAACTGCCTTGTATCTCATGGAGGAACACCAATCGGAACTTGCCGATCTGCAGTTCATCCCCGCTGTGGAGCTCGGCCTGCTCGATGCGCTCCCGGTTGAGATACGTGCCGTTGAGACTACCGACATCGTTGACGGTGAATGCGGATCCGTCGTGGTGAACCTCGGCGTGACGGCGGGAAACGGTCACGTCATCAAGGAAGATGTCGCTGTCGGGATGACGGCCGATGCTGGTCTGGCCCGGCGTGAGGACGAAGCGCGACCCGGCGTTCGGGCCCCGCTTGACGACGAGCAGACCGGCCCCGTGGGGGACGTCGCCAACCGCGACAGTGACCTCCTCATCTCCGACTTCGCCGGCGGCTTCCACCGGTGAGAGCGTGATCGTAGTGACCGCCGGGTCCGAGCCGCTCAAGCGCTCGAGCACGGCTCCGCATGACGAGCAGAAGCTTGACCCTTCCGGATTGCGGTGGCCGCAGCGGTTGCAGAAGATCGACGTCACCTCCCGACTCCGTTAACTCTCGATCAGCTTCCGGTACCCATCCGCGTCGAGCAGGGATGACAGGGCGTCGACTTCGTCGGGCTGGATCAGGCACAACCAACCCTCTCCGTACGGATCCTCGTTGAGCTTCTGCGGGGAATCGCTCAGCTCGGCGTTGACCTCGACCACCGTCCCCTTGACGGGGGCGTAGACGTCAGACACGGATTTGGTGGACTCCACCTCCGCGAACGACTCGCCGGCCGCGACGGCCATACCGGGAGCGGGCAGCTGCACGAACACCACGTCGCCCAGCGCGTCCTGGGCGTAGTCAGTGATCCCGATCCGGATCTGTCCGCCCTCCAGGCGGGTCCATTCGTGGTCCGACGTGTAGCGGAGGTCCTCCGGGACATTCATGGGCTCGGAATGTACTGGAAGAGTCCCGTCAGTGGTGCCACGACGGCAGATGGTCGCTCTGTTGGCTGGTTTTTCCGAGGGTCACTCAAGAACGCAGCAGGTTGCGGATCCGCCGGGCGTACTCCTGGGCCCGAGCCCGGGCGTCGGCGTCGGTCGCGGCCTCCGCCCAGACGTGGGTCAGGGGCTCCTCGGGGTCCGGGAACACCAGCGCCCATCCGTCGTCGTGGAGCACCTTGACCCCGTCCACCAGAAGAAGCTCTCTTTCCTTGGCCCATTCCATCACCATCCGCATTACGAGGCCCTTCTTCTCCCACGGTGTCACCACCGCCTCGTGGGCGACGCGCACCGAAGGGAGCCTGCCCACGACCTGCGACAGCCTGCTCCCTGACGAGGCCAGCAGGGCGAGCGTCTCTACCAGGGTCGCCACGGCGTCGTACGCCGGCAGGAACGAGGGGAAGATGTAGCCGCCTTCTTGACTAGCGGCGAAGCGGACCCCCGGCCCCGAGGCCACTTCCATGAGGTGGGGCGTGGACAACTTTGTCCAGAGCAACGTCGCCCCCGCGTCGGAACACATGGCCTCGACGGCCCGTCCCACCGAGACGGGCAGGGCCACGGTGGGCGGAGGTCCGCCGCGACGCTCGGCGTCGGACAGCACCAGGTGAAGCAGCGCCATCAGTCCTTCGTCGTCGCTCAGGATATGGCCGTTGTTGTCGACCAGGGTGATGTACTCGCCGTCGGTGTCGATGACCGCCCCGAGGTGAGCGCCCGATGCCCGGACCAACTCTGAGACCTGGGCGGCGTGCTCCCATCGGTTGAAGGTGAGGGACTGGCGGGTGGACGCGTACGGGTTGACCGACAACACGTCGGCTTCCAGCTTCGAAAGGACGTTCGGCATGACGAAACTGGCCGCCCCGTAGGCGTAGTCCAGGACCACCTTGAAGCGGGACTGTCGGATCGCCTCGACGTCGATGCGCTCCATGAGCACGGCCGTGTAGAACTCGGCGGTCCGCACCGGGAACCGCAAGTCGCCGATCTCCCCGGCCAGCGAGCGGCGGAAGTCCTCCCGGTAGAAGAGACGTTCGATCTTCTTCTGGGTGGCCTCCGAAATGTCGATGCCGCCGGAGTCGAAGAACCGGATCACCACCGATTGCGGGTCATCAGGAGCCAGCCGGACCGACAACCCTCCCGTCCCATTTTCGATGCGCACACCAAAACGGGTTACCGGCACGGTCGCCACTTCGAGGTCCGCTACATCCACCCCGGTCGCGTTGAGTCCGACCATCATGGCCCGCTTGAGCACCCGAGCCGCCCGGCTGGTGTCTCTCGAGGCCACCACCGTCGAACCCTTCTTCATGGTGGTGCCGTAGGCCATGGCCAGGCGTACGGCTAGTTCCGGCGAGATGTCGACGTTGGCCAAGCCCGCCACGCCAAGCCGACCGAACAGGTTGCGGGCCCCCCGCGACTCCCAGACGATCGAGGAGTTGACGATGGCGCCGTGCTCGACGGTCTTGAAGGGGTACACCTTGACGCCGGGGTTGATTACCGCGTGCTCGCCGACGAAGCACTCGTCGCCGAGGACCACCCCCTCCTCGAGCCGGGCGCCGCGGCGGAGATCGCTCGACCGGCCGACGATAGCGCCGCGCAGGCGGACCCCGGGACCGAGGTACACGTTGTCGTGCACCACTGACCGCTCGATGAACGCGTCGGCACCGACGCGCACGTTGGACCCGAGCACCGTGTACTCGGCGAGGCGGGCGCCGGCTTCCACCCGGCTGTAGTCGCCGATGATGGCCGGGCCGTCGACGGTTGCAGCCGGGTCTATCTCGGAGCCCTCGCCGAGCCAGATACCGTCGCCCAGCCGGAAGCCGGGGATCTCCAGGGCCACCTGAGCGTCGAGTACGTCCTGGTGGGCCTTGATGTAGGCGTCAAGGGTGCCCACATCCTCCCAATAGCCCTCGGCGACGTACCCGAACATCGGGATCCCCGCTTCGAGCAAGCGAGGGAATACGTCAGCCGAGAAGTCCACCGACTTCTCGGGTTCGATGTATTCAAAGATATCCGGCTCCAACACGTAGATCCCGGTGTTGATGGTGTCGGAGAACACCTGGCCCCAGGTCGGCTTCTCCAGGAAGCGCTCGACCGAACCGTCCTCGCCCGTGATCACTATGCCGAATTCCAGAGGGTTCTCCATGGCCTTGAGGCCGATCGTCGCCAGCCCCTTCTTCTCGCGGTGAAACTCGACGATGCCAGCGAGGTCAATGTCGGTGAGGACGTCACCGGAGATGACGAGGAACGGCTCGTCCAGCTCGTCCATGGCGTTGCGGACCGATCCGGCGGTGCCGAGCGGGTTCTCCTCGGTGGCATAGGCCATGCGCACCCCGAACTCCGAGCCATTGCCGAAGTAGGTCCTGATGGCGTTGGCCTGGAAGGCCACCGTCACCACGATGTCGTCGAAGCCGTGGGTCTTGAGCAGCTCCACGATGTGCTCCATCATGGGGCGGTTGGCGATCGGCATCATCGGTTTGGGCTGATTGGATGTCAGCGGCCGCAGCCGGGTCCCTTCCCCGCCCGCCATGATTACCGCTTTCATGTCGAGGCCTCCTCGCGCTGACCGCGACCCTCCGAAAGTGCGGCCCGTGCCATCGGGACATACGTCACCACGGCGTACCAGCCGACTACGAGCGCCGGAATAACACCTACCCACGCCAAGGTCTCCGCAATCCGGTGCCAGTCGTCGTTGGCGTGCCCGGCGAGGAACAGAGGCAGGGCGACCATCAGCCCGAAAGTGGCCGCTTTGCCTGCCCACTGGACATCCATGCGGCGCCCGCCGCCTGCCGCCACCACGAGAAAACCGATCGCAACCAGGGCCTCGCGGCTCAAGGCCACCACCGCTACCCACGTCGGCAACGCGCCCACGACGATGATCGAGACGGCCGCCACTCCGAGCAACAGACGATCGGCTACGGGATCGAGCACCTTGCCGAGCGTCGACACCTGGTTGAAATGGCGGGCGACAAATCCATCCACTCCGTCGGTCACCCCCAGACCGCCGAGCAGCAGGGCCGCCGGGTACCAGCCGGACCGGTGCGGGCGGGCGATCAGCCAGACAAACAGTGGGATGCACAGCAAGCGGACCAGCGTCAGCGCATTGGGCACGGTGAGGATACGGTCCTCCCCGTGCCGGCGAGCTTGGCGCATGCGGTCGAGTCTACGAGTGTGGACGGCCGATCTACCGGACGCCGACCTTCGCGGGCCCGGTGACCCAATACTCTGACGTTGACGTCAGAGTCCGACTATCCTAAGTCGACGATGCGCGCCACCACCCCCCGGGTCAGCTCCGGCTCGACCGAACCGGGGCCCCGTTACAAATGGATCGCTCTTTCCAATACGACGCTCGGCGTGTTGATGGTGACCATCAATCAGTCGATCCTGCTGATCTCCCTGCCGGACATCTTCCGGGGAATCGGCCTCGATCCCCTTCAACCGTCCAACACCTCGTATCTGTTGTGGATGCTGATGGGCTTCATGCTCGTCACCGCGGTGCTGGTGGTGAGCTTCGGCCGGGTTGGCGACATGTACGGGCGGGTGCGGATGTACAACCTGGGCTTCGCGGTGTTCACCTTCGCCTCCGTGCTGCTTTCCGTGACGTGGATGAGCGGCGTCGCCGGCGCCCTGTGGATCATCGTGATCCGGGTAGTGCAGGGCATCGGCGGGGCCCTGCTTTTCGCCAACTCCAGTGCCATCCTCACTGATGCCTTCCCCGAACACGAGCGCGGCAAGGCCATGGGCATCAACGGCGTGGCTGCGGTCGGCGGCTCCTTCCTCGGCCTGATACTCGGCGGGCTGCTGGCCCCGGTGGAATGGCGCTTGGTGTTTCTCGTTTCGGTGCCGTTCGGGCTGTTCGGCACCGTGTGGGCCTATCTCAAGCTCCAGGACCGAGGGGTTCGCACCCGGTCGTCGATCGACTGGGCCGGCAACGTCACCTTCGCCGTGGGCCTGATCGCGCTCCTGGCCGGCATGGTGTACGCCATCCAGCCTTACGGTCACCACACCATGGGGTGGACCAATCCGGCGGTGGTAGCCGCCATCGCGGGGGGCATCGCAGTATTGGGCCTGTTCGTATGGATCGAATTCCGCGTCCCTCACCCCATGTTCCGAATGTCCTTGTTCCGGATCCGGGCGTTCACCGCCGGGAACGTGGCCGCCATGCTGGGCGCCATGGGCCGGGGCGGGCTGCAGTTCGTGCTGATCATCTGGCTACAGGGCATCTGGTTGCCGCTGCACGGCTACAGCTTCTCCCAGACCCCGCTGTGGGCCGGCATCTACATGGTGCCCCTGACCATCGGCTTCCTGATCGCGGGCCCGGTGTCAGGGATCCTTTCCGACCGATACGGGTCGCGGCCGTTCGCCACCGCAGGACTGCTCGTCTCGGCTTGCAGCTTCCTCCTCCTCAACGCCCTGCCGATCGACTTCGCTTACATCTGGTTCGCCTCGCTGATCTTCCTGTGGGCGCTGGGCGCGGGCATGTTCTTCGCTCCCAACCAGGCCGGCGTGATGAACAGCCTGCCTGGCAATCAACGGGGTGCCGGGGCGGGAATGCTCATGACCTTCCAGAACTCCGCCAGCGTGCTGTCGATCGGCGTCTTCTTCTCCGTCATCGCCCTCGGCTTGTCCGCCAGCCTGCCCGGTCACCTCTACAGTGGCCTGATCGCGCAGGGCGTGCCATCCAACGCGGCCCACGCGGTCGCCGGCCTGCCGCCGATCGGCACCCTCTTTGCCGCCTTCCTCGGGGACAACCCGATCAAGCTGGAGCTGACCAGGCTCGGGGTCCTGCAGACCCTCCCCCATGCCCGGGCGACCTACCTGACGGGCCGGCAGTTCTTCCCGCGGCTCATCTCGGCGCCGTTCGCAGACGGCTTGCACCTGGCGATGTACTTCGCGGCCGCCACCTCGCTCATCGCCGCCACCGCATCGCTGCTGCGGGGGGGTCGCTACGTGCACCGCACGGAGTCCTTGAGCGAGGAGATCGGCGAGGGCCTGACTGGCGCCGCGGTGGCAGCCGACGGGTTGGCCGCCACCGAAGGGGTCAGTCGATGACGACATCGACGGAGTTGGCCCCGCCCGCGCCGGCGCCCCTACTCGGGATCGGCAGAGCCGCTCGGGAGTGCGCGGTATCGGAGCGGGCCCTGCGTTACTACCAACAGCTCGGGTTGATCACCCCATCTGGACGGACCCCCGGTGGGCTGCGACGCTACTCGGAGGAGGATCTGGGCAGGGTCCGCCGCATCCGAGAGCTGCAGACGCTGCTCGGCCTCAACCTGGACGAGATTCGGGTCGTGCTCGACAACGACGACCGGCTGGCCAAAGTCCGCCAGGAGTACCGCTCGACACGGACCGGCGCGGCCCGTCGCCGGGAGCTTCTGGAGGAGTGCCTGGCGATCCACCAGGCAACCGCGGCGACCATCGACGCCAAGTTGGCTGGGTTGAAGCGGTTTCGCGCCGAGGTGGACGGTTCGCTAGAGCGGGTCCGAGGCCTGCTCGCCGAGCTCGATTCGCGCGCCGGTTTGGTCAGCCGCTGAAATCAGCTCCCGAACTGCCACTGGAGATGGCCGCGGCCATCGATCTCGGTGACTTGGATGGGCCGGCTCGATCCACCCTGCTCCATGGAACAGACAAACCGCCAGCCGTCGCGCACCGGCTCCGAGGGTGGGCACCGAACGTCAGGAAGCGCGTGAGTGTCCTTCTCGGCCTGGATCGCCAGGGCGATGTTGCTGGCCACGTCCGGTCCGTGCAAGGTGGAGACGCCGCCATGGTCGAGGTCGCCAGCGCCGAGCGCCAGGCCGATCGCCACCAGCGCCGTCATGGCGATGACGGCCGGAACCCAGTAGCCGCGCCCCTGGCGCGGTGACCGTCCGCTGGCGGGGTCGACTTCGCCGGCGGGCTCAGGAGCCGGGGTGGGGCCGGTAGCTCCGGGCGAGGTCATCGACCTTACGCTACCGGGCTGGATTTGCCTTCCCGCCTCCAGCAGCTTGGCCAGAAGATCGACGCAGCAATGGCCTGACGACCTGGCAGAATGGAGTCCGGAGGTATACATGCTGAGCGACGACGAACGAGCTGGCCGACTGGCCAACCTCAACGAACTGATCGAACTGATCCGTCCGGCCGTGCAATCGGACGGAGGCGACCTGGTGCTCTTGAGCGCCGACGTCGAGTCCGGCGTGGTGGAGGTGCAGTTGCAGGGGTCGTGCAGTTCCTGCGCCATCAGCGCTACCACCCTTCAGGCCGGGGTGGAGCGGATCCTCAAGGAGCGCCTCGATTGGATCACCGAGGTGTTTGGAGGCGTCGACGAGGACATGGACTTCGAGACCAGCTCTGCCATGGGCCGAGGCGGCTACACCCCCGGCTTTTAGTCGCCCGCGGACAGCCAGAAGTCCTGGCCAGAATCCGACCTGACCAGGACTTTAGTTCCGTCGGGCGGGCGGGACTTGAACCCGCGACCCCCAGACCCCCAGTCTGGTGCGCTACCAAACTGCGCCACCGCCCGGTGGGCCACCGACCCTAGTACGCCGCCAGAACCCGAGGAGCACTCTGCCGCGTCAGCAGCTATCTAGACGTGCTTCGGCAGCCACTCCGCCAGCCAGTAGATGCGGTACACCATGTACACCGCCAGAGCCACGAGCATCAGCTTGAAATGCCAAGGCACACCCTTGTGAGCTGACGCGATGGCCTTTCCGCAGGTCGGGCACTCGCCGCCTGGCCCCACGTTGGGCGCATTCCAGAACTGGCTGCAATCGTCACACCAGGGCACGACGGCTCGGCTCAGACCCTGCGGACAGCGAGAATGGCGACGTCATCGCTGAGCGGCTCGGATGCAAAGTCCCGGGCGGCCTCGAGGAGGGTCTTGCACAGGATGGTGGCGTCCTGGCCCGGGTCCCGGCGGATGATGCCGGCGATCCGCTCCTCACCGAAGATCTGGCCGCCCGAGCGGGCTTCCGTCAGCCCGTCCGTGTAGAGCAACAGCACGTCGCCGCTCGCCAGCGACGTTTCCCGCGACAGGTAGAGCGCATCCGGGTCCAGCGTCAAGAGGGGGCCGGTCGAGCGCAGCGCACGCATCTCGGAGTCCTGCCACAGCCAAGCGGCCGGGTGCCCCGCCGAGGCGTGCCGCAGCGTGCCGGCTTCGGTGTCGAACACCACCACGCACACCGATACCAGGTCCTCCGGTCGCCCGCTGGTGGAGAGCACCTTGTTGAGCTCCTCTAGCGCCTGGGCAGGATCGCGGTAGGTGCGCAGGAACGTGCGCAACAGGTACTTGACCTGGAAGGCGGTGATGGACGGCTCGATACCGTGGCCGGCCACATCCCCGATGACGCAGGCGATGCGGTGGCTGGCGGTCACGAAGACGTCGTAGAAGTCGCCGGCCATCATCCCGGTACCCGGCTCGTATACCCGACCCAGCTCGAATCCTTCGATGTGCGGCAGGTCCTCGGGCGCCAAACGGTCCGCCCATCGCCGCGGCGCCAAATCCTCCTGGGCGAGGACCTCCTCGGCCCGGCGCTCGAGCATCGCCCGGTTCTCGGCCAGGCGGGCCTCGTCGAAGAATCGGGGGGCGTAGCGGATCGACACCACCACCGGAATGGTCACCCCCAACAGCGGCAGTTCATACCAGGGCGACCGGGAGATCGACGCCACCGCCAGGCCGACGGTGAGGATGGCATACAGCAACGCGGTGTGCAGGTCCTTGTCGAAAGCCGCCCGGGCCAGCTCGGTGGCGTCTCGGCCGTGGGATGACGAGGCCGTCTCCGCTTCGATGCGCCGGGCCGCCCGGGCCAGGCGGGAGGCTGCCCGACCCCACAACGCGGCCGCGATGGCACAGAACACCGCCGCCGCCGCCAGCCACGGCTGGGTGAACATGAGTGAAACGGTACTAGAACCACACCCGATTGCGGTTCCGGGCCGGCCACCGAGGCTCGGAATCTCACAGGTGTTCGATTATCCCCCCGATCGGGCAGATAGGCGAACATCTGTGAGATCTGCCCGGCCCGGCGCCCCCCGGCCCGCCAGGGGTTCAGGTCGCCCGCCGGCGGACCCGGAACACCAGCGGAGTGGGCCCGAAGCCGAAATGCTCCCGGATCCGCCGCTCCAGATAGCGGAGGTACGGAGCCGGGACCGCCTTTGTCGCGAACAAGGTAAAAGTCGGGGGGTCGGTGCCCCCCTGGGTCCCATACATGATCCGCCCCCCTGGGGAGCGGTGGGCGGCCTGGGCTTCGGCGAGGACCCGGTTGAGCTCGCCGGTGGCCACCCGCCGCTGGGATGCGGACAGGGAGTCCCGTAGGGCCGGATAGAGCTTGTGCACCCCGAGGCCGGTACGGGCGCTGACCTTGAGCACCGGGGCGTAGGCCAGGAACGCCAGCCGGTCCTCCAGGTCCAGGGTGACCTGAGCGCGCCGCTCGGCGTCGAGGAGCTCCCACTTGTTGAGGATCACGACCACCGGGTTGCCGGCGGCGTCGATCCGCTCCGCCAGCCGCTGGTCCTGACGGGTGATGCCCTCGGTGGCGTCGATTACCAGGAGGGCGGCGTGGGCCCGGTCCAGGGCCTGCAGGGCCCGCACCAGGGAGTAGAACTCGGCCCCCTCCGCCTCCCGGGCCCGGCGGCGCATGCCGGCGGTGTCGATGAACCGGATGGCGCCGTCGGGGGTGGACACGAGGGTGTCGATGCTGTCGCGGGTGGTGCCGGGCAGGTCGTGCACGACGGAGCGCTCGTCGCCGATGAGCCGGTTGAACAGCGTCGACTTGCCCACGTTGGGCCGGCCCACGATGGCGACGGACGGGACCAGGACCTGATCTTCGGGGCCGGGTTCCTCAGCAGGTTCGGTCGGCAGCCGCTCCACCACCAGGTCGAGCAGGTCGCCGGTCCCCCGCCCGTGTATGGCGCTGATCGGGATCGGGTCGCCCAGACCCAGCCGGGTGAAGGCCCAGGCGTCGGCCTCTCGGCTGTCGCCGTCCACCTTGTTGGCCACCACCAGGGTCGGGCGGGCCAACTTTCGCAGCAGGGCGGCGACCGCGGCGTCCTCCTCCGTGACACCGACCGAGGTGTCGACCACCAGCAGCACCACGGCCGCCTCGGAGATAGCTCGCTCCGACTGGGAGGTGACCTGGCGGTCGAGGGTGTCGCCGGCGGCCAGCCAGCCACCGGTGTCGACGATGGTGAAGTCCCGCCCAGCCCACTCGGCGTCGAGGAGCTTGCGGTCCCGGGTCACACCCGGTTTTTCTTCGACGATGGCCTCGCGCCGCCCGACGATCCTGTTGACCAGCGTGCTCTTTCCGACGTTGGGCCGGCCCACGACGGCCACCACCGGCCGGGTCCCTCCCGCCGCCGCAGGCCGAGGTCCCTTCATCGGGAACGTCCGACGGCCACGGGTTCCGGCCGGCCGGCGGTGAGGGCCGCCCGCAGCGCCGCCCCATCGGCCGGCACCACCACGACCGGGCGCGGCAGGTCCTCAGGACCCAGCCCGTCGAGGAATCGCCCGCCGGAGAGGCACACGTCCGGCAGGAGGTATCGGCGGTTCCACGGCGCCTGCGCCAGGGCTTCGATCAGATCGACTCCGGTGAGCAGGCCGGCGACGCCGATGTTGCCGCCGAAGAACCCGTTGGGCACGGCCAGGACCTCGGCGTCGGTGGCGACGGCCGCCACCAGCGGCCGGATGACCTCGGCCGCGTAGGAGCCGGTCAGCACGGTGACCGGGGCGTCCGCCCGGGCTCGCAGCGAGATGGAACCTGGCGCCCGGGGGGCCCGGTAGCCGATCGCGGGTGCACCGTCTACTGACTGGAAGAACCCGCCCGGGCCGCCTGTCGGGGCGTCATGGCGCCCGTGAAAACGAGCCTCGAAGGCGCGCACCAGGCCGACTCCGTTGTCGTGCTGGGCGATGGCGCCGTAGGTCTCCAAGAGGGGAAAGGACCGCCCGGCGAGCAAGTAGTACTCGTCGGCCGCGTACACCAGGCGGCGGCCGAGCGCCCCCACGAAGGTGTCCTGCCAGCCCTCAACCAGGTCCACGACGAAGTTGGCTTCGGCCCGGGTGTGCGGCCGCATGGTGCCCTCCACGTTGAAGCGGCTCACGCCGAGGGGCACGCACGCCACGCTGGACAGCTCCGGGTAGCGGTCGAGGACGCCGGCGATGGTGTCGTCGAGGATGGGGCCATCGTTGACGTCCGGGCAGACCACCACCTGGCCGTGGACCTCGATGCCGTGGTCGAGGAGCGCCCGCAACCACCGCAGGCTGGTCGCCCCGCGGCGGTTGCGCAGCATGCGGGCGCGCACCTCGGGGTCGGTGGCATGGATGCTCACCCACAGGGGCGACAGACCCTCGGTGACGACCCGCTCCAGGTCGGCCTCGGTGAAGCGGGTGAGGGTGGTGAAGTTGCCGTACAGGAAGGACAGCCGGTAGTCGTCGTCCCGGGTGTACAGGCTGCGGCGCATGCCCTTTGGCAGCTGGTGGATAAAGCAGAACTCGCAATGGTTGTCGCAGGTCCTCACCCGGTCGAAGAGGGCAGCGTCGACCTCGATGCCCAGGGGTTCCCCGCCCGCCCGGGTCACGGTGACGGTTCGTTCGAGGCCGCCCTGGCGGACGTCGAGCTCCAGCTCGGCCTGGTCGGCGAGCAATTGGTACTCGATGATGTCTCGGGGGAGCTGGCCGTCCATGGCGACGATTTCGTCGCCGGGCAGGAGGCCGGCCCGGGCAGCCGGAGACCCTGGGGCCACCGCCACCACGCGGGGCAGGGACATAGCCTGACCAGGGTACTCCCTGCTGGGGTCGCGGCTGCCTCGGGTCTGGCGGCAGCTGCGCCGGCCCGCCTGGCCGATAGCCTGGCTACCGTGGAAGTGGACCGGGTCCTGCTGGCCTCGCCGCGGGGTTTCTGTGCCGGGGTGGAGATGGCGATCAAATCACTGGCCTGGATGACCCGGGTGTTCGAGCCGCCGGTGTACTGCTACCACGAGATCGTGCACAACCAGGTCGTGGTCGAACGCTTCCGCCAACTCGGTGTGGTGTTCGTCGACGATGTGGACGAGGTGCCGGAAGGGGCCCCGTTGATGCTGTCCGCCCACGGGTCTCCCCCCGAGGTGGTGGAGGCAGCCCGGGCTCGCGGCGGGGCTGTGGTCAACGCGGTGTGCCCGTTGGTCAAGAAGGTCCACCACGAAGTCAAGGTGCGAGCGGCTAAGGGGTACACCATCGTCTACGTAGGGCACGAGGGTCACCAGGAGGCCATCGGCACGGCAGCCGTGGCTCCTGACGCGGTGCACCGCGTCGAGCGTCTCGAGGAGCTGGAGGCCCTTCCCGATCCGGAGGGACCCGTCGCCTTCCTGGCCCAGACCACCTTGGCCGTGGACGAGTGGCAGATCCTCCTGGACTCGGCCCGGGCCCGCTGGCCCGACCTGTGGATGCCCGGCACCTCGGACCTGTGCTTCGCGACCACCAACCGGCAGACCGCCCTCAAGACCATCGCCGGCCACTGCGACGCGGTGGTGGTGATCGGATCGGCCAACTCGTCCAACACCCGAGCCCTGGAACGCACCGCGATCACCGCCGGCTGCCGGCGGGTCCTGCGGGTCAACGGGGCGACCGAACTACCCGACGATCTCTCCGGCACGGTGGGCGTCATCGCCGGGGCGTCGGCCCCCGAGGAGCTGGTGGAGGCGGTGGTGGCCCGCCTCGACGCCCGCCATGGAGTCGAAGAGATCCGGGCCGTCGATGAGGACGAGTACTTTCCCCTGCCGAGGGAGCTGCGCGACGCCGTCCGTCACTTGGCGGCTGCAGCCGCAGTGGCGGGCCTGGCTCCCGGCGGCGACCCCACGGCCGGCGGCGCTCCCCTCCCCGACGACCGTGAGCTGTCCGCCGCCGTGGCGCTGGCCGGCCTCACCCGCTGACCGTCTGTCCTCCGTCCACCATCCCAACCTCATCCACGGATCCGGGCCCAACCGCTCGGCGCGCTCGCGTCGGGCAGTCGCCATCCGGTACACGGTCTCGACGGGCCATCCGGCGCGGGCTGCAAACGGATAGTGTTCAGTAGAGGGTCGTATACGGTCCACTACTGAGCACTATTCGGCCGGGGTGGCGCTCAAAAGCGGGTCGCGTCCGCGTCGGCGAGCGCCCGCCGCGAGTTCACGCCCTCCCGGCGGCAGCCAGGGCTTCGTCGAAGAGACCTTGCAGCTGCTGGTGGAGAGTGTCGGACAGCTCGGCGACCGATCGTCGGGAGACTCGGCCGCTGGCGGGGCGTTCGGGCGCGGGGATCGGAGGCCCGACGACGATCACCACTTTGACAGGAGAGATCCCCTTCTTGCCCTTGGGCATGGCCCACTCGCTTCCGCCGATACCCACCGGGACGATCGGCACCCCGGCCCGGGCCGCCACGAACGCGGCCCCCTCGAACAACGGCTGGACTGTGGGGCCGGACTGGCGGGTGCCCTCGGGGAACAACACGACCGGTTCGCCGGCCCGCACTGCCTCTTCGCAGGTGCGCAGGGCCTCGCGGTCGGGGGTGCCGCGGTGCACCGGGAAGGCGCCAAGAGAGCTGAACAGCGCCCCCAACAAGCGGTACTTCCAGAGGCTGTCCTTGCCCATAAACCGGATCCGGCGTCGCGTCAGGCAGCCGGCCAGGAGGGTGTCCACGTTGGACCGGTGCACGGGCGCGATGACATAGGCGCCCGCGGCGGGAACGTGATGCCGGCCTCTGATCTCGACCCGGAACCACACCCGGCAGAAGACCTCGACCAGACTCCGCGCGAACCAGTACCACGCCAACCTGACTCTGGACTCGTTCACCTCGCCTCGCCTCGTCTCGTCTGGTCATGGTCCGTCCCCTGGGCGGACGTTTCGTCGGCGGTCTCTTCTTGCGCCGCCAAGGCCAGCACCTCTTCGACCACGATGTCGATGTTGCGCCCGGTCGTGTCGATGCGGATGGCGTCGTCAGCCACGCTCAGAGGCGACGCCGGCCGGGTGGAGTCGATGTGGTCCCGCCGGGCGATGTCGGCCGCCACCTGGTCGTACTGGAGGTCGAGCATCTCCTTGCTGCGACGGCTGGCTCTTTCCTGATCGTCCGCGGTCAGATACACCTTGAGATCGGCTGACGGGAACACCACCGTACCGATGTCCCGGCCCTCGACGACTGCGCCGTCGTGGGCCTTGACCCATTCCCGCTGGCGGGCGACCAGCTCCTGGCGGACAGCCGGGTTGGCCGCCACGGTGCTCACCGCCCTGGTCACTTCGGGACTGCGGATCTCGATGGTCGCGTCGACCCCGTCGACGAGGACCTTCTCCCCGACCGCCAGGTCGACCTCGCGGGCGAGTGTCGCGACCGGGCCGGCGTCAGCCGGGTCGATGCCGCGGCGCATGGCCTCGAAGGCGATTGCCCGGTACATGGCGCCGGTGTCGAGATACGCGAGGCCCAGGCGGGTCGCGACGGCCTTGGCCACGGTCGACTTCCCAGATCCGGCCGGGCCGTCGATGGCTATGACACGCATCGCTGGTAATCCTCCTCGAACGTCGGATAGCTGGTGGCGACGGCCTCCCAATGATCGATACGAACGGGATCGGCCGCGATGAGAGCAGCTACCGCCATGGCCATGGCCACCCGGTGGTCACCAGCGGAATCCACCTGGCCTCCCGTCAGCGGCCGCCCCGCCTGCCCGTGGACCACCAACCCGTCGGGGCGCTCCTCGGTCTTGACACCAACTGCGGCCAGCGAGGCGACCACGGTGGCGATGCGGTCGCTCTCCTTGACTTTGAGCTCGGCGGCATCGGCGAAGGTGGTCGTCCCGTCGGCGGCGCTGGCGGCTACGGCCAGGATCGGGATCTCGTCGACGAGCGAGGGCACCTCGACGCCACCCACGGCGGTGCCGGCGAGCGGGCCATACTCGGCGGAAATGCTGGCCGTGGACGTATCGGGGTCGACGTTGGACAGCTCGACGGCCGCCCCCATCCGCTGCAGCACGTCGATGAACCCGGCCCGCCCCGGCCCCACGTACACGTGGTCGACCGTCACCGCACTGCCTGGCGTGATGCAGGCGGCGACGATCCAGAATGCCGCTTGCGACGGGTCCCCGGGGATGTCCAGGTCGAAGGGTCGAAGGATCGACGGCCGTACCGTCACCGCGCCGGGGGTCTCGCGGATGTCAGCGTCGCAGAGCCGGAGCAGCTCCTCGGTGTGGGTCCTGGTGGGGACCTGCTCGCGCACCGTGGTCTCCCCCTCGGCGGCCAGACCGGCGAGCAGCACCGCCCCCTTGACCTGGGCGCTCGGAACCGGCAGGAGGTAGTCGATCCCGTGCAGCCCTCCTCCCCTTACCACCAACGGGGGGAAGCGACCGTGCTGCCGCCCGTCGATCCGCCCTCCCATCTGCCGCAACGGAAGCGTCACTCGGTCCATCGGCCGGCGGGCGATCGAGGCGTCACCGGCAAGCACGCACAGGCCGTCGATCCCCGCCGCCCAACCGGCCAGGAGGCGGATGGCCGTTCCGGAGTTGCCTACGTCGATCACTGCTTCCGGCTCGCTGAGCCGACTGACCCCGCCGGCCACCGTCACCGCGCCATCGGGACCGGTGTCGACGCCGGCGCCGAAGCTCCGGATGGCCCGGAGGGTGTGGGTGACGTCCTCCCCGGTCGACAGGCCGCGCAGCGTCGAGCGGCCCTCGGCTCGCGCCGCCAGCAGCAGGGCCCGATGCGAGACGGACTTGTCTCCCGGCACCCGCAGGTGGCCACGTACGGCTGCCCCGGCCCGGCCCGGACCGGCCACGAAACTGGTCACGGCCCCAGCCGGCGGACCGAGCAGCGAAAGTCGCGGATGTGGAGCGCTTGGCGCACCCGGTCGGTCGCCAGGGCGTCCACGACGAGGACGAGGACACCCCGATCGCCCTCGGCGCTGTGGGCAATCTCCAGGTCGTAGATGTTGACCGCCATCTCGCCGAGCAGGGTTGTTACCTCCGCCAACACTCCGGGCCGGTCCGGCACCGGCACCCGGAGCTCGGCGGTCTTCTCGCTCGATGGCGCCCCAGCCGGGAGGTTGACCCGAGCCTCGCGTGCCCGCTCCAGCATGTCGAGCATCTGGGCCCTGTCTCCCGTGGCGACTATCTGGCGGACATCGCCGAGGGCGACGAGGAGCCGGTCGAGCACGTCGAGGATGCCGGCCCGATTGTCGACGCAGAGATCCGGCCAGATGGCGGGCTCGCCGGCCGCGACGCGGGTCATGTCCCGGAATCCCCCCGCAGCCAGGCGCAACAGGGTGGCATGTTCGAGAGCGGTGTCCGCGGCCAGGTTCATGAGGGTGGCGGCCGTGAGGTGCGGGACGTGGGAGACCAGCGCCACCAGGTCGTCGTGGCGAGCGGCGGGCAACTCCACCACGTTGGCACCCAGGGTGCTCACTACTGACCGAACGGTCGCGAACGCGCCCGCATCAGTGTTGGCGGCCGGCGTGAGGACCCACGTGGCGCCTTCGAACATGTCGGGGTCCGACCCATCGACCCCCTCCTGTTCGGAGCCGGCCATGGGGTGCCCGCCCACGAACCGGGGATGATCGACCTTGGCCAGCACCGGTCCCTTGATACCGGCGACGTCGGTGACCGCCCCCGTATGTTCGAGGGCCTCGGCGGCTTCCTCCGCCACCGCACCCGCCGGGGTGGCGATGAAGGTCACCATCGCCTCGGGGTCGGTGCCCACCTCGTCGAGCGCGCCGAGCTCCAACGCCCGGGCTTGCCGAGCTGGGTTCACGTCCCGGCCGGTGACCCACCAGCCCCGTCGGCGCAGGCCCAAGCCGATCGACCCGCCGATCAGGCCCGTTCCCACGATCTGGGCTCTCGACTGCGCCGGCTCAGCTCTCGACTGCGCCGGCTGGGCTCTCGACTGCGCCGGCTGGGCTCTCGACTGCGCCGGCTGGGCTCTCGACTGCGCCGGCTGGGCTCTCGACTGCGCCGGTTGGGACCGCTGGCTGGCCGGGTCGGCGGTCACAGACGAATGGGTCGGACGCCGGGCACGGATCTGTAGATTAGGCGGGCCTGGCCACCCGGCTCGAACGTACGCCCCGGATCAGCCTGCGACGCGACCGGCCCTCAGCGTGAGCGGCCGGCGGTGGCCCGCTCCAGGGCCCGGACCTCGCCCGTGGTGAGCTCCCGCCACTCCCCCGGGGCCAGCGTCCCGACCCGGATCGGCCCGATGCGGGTGCGCACCAGACGCCGGACCGGGTGGCCGACGGCGTCGCACATCCGACGGATCTGCCGGTTGCGGCCCTCGTGAATGGTGATCCGCAGGGCGTTGGGGGCGACGAGCGCGACCTGGGCCGGGGCGGTGCGACCGTCCTCCAACTCGATCCCTTCCCGGAGCCGCCGAACGGCCCCAGGCTTGGGAGAGCCCTTGACCTCGACCAGGTACTCCTTTTCCACTCCGAAGCTGGGATGCGTCAAGCGGAACGTCAGCTCCCCGTCGTTGGTCAGCAGCAGGAGCCCCTCGCTGTCGGCGTCGAGACGCCCGACCGGGTGCACCCTCGGCTCGGATGGAACCAACCCGGTGACCGCCGGCCGGCCGGCCGGGTCGGAGGCGGTGCTGACCGCGCCCACCGGCTTGTTGAGCAGGTAGTAGACCAGGCCCGGGCGCACCGCCACAGGCACCCCGTCCACGGTGACCTGGTCCGACTCCGGATCGACTCGTCGACCGAGGTCGGCGACCTCGCCGTTTACCTGCACCCGCCCGGCGGCGATGAGCTCCTCGCAGGTTCGCCGGCTGCCCAGCCCGATCTGGGCGAGCACCTTCTGCAGGCGTTGGCCTGACGGCCCCGTGGCCCCGCCGTCGGTCACCGGGGCGGGATCTCGGCGTCCCCGACCTGTCCTGATCCGTTCGGGTCCGGTGCGCCGGCTGGCGCCGGATCAGCTCGATTGGCCCGGAGGCTGTGCTCGAGAGCGTCCATGATCTCGGGGCCCGGCACGAACTGGGCCAACGGGGGCAGCTGGTCGATGCGGTCCAGCCCCAGGCGTTCGAGCAGGAAGGTCGTCGTGCCGTACAAGACAGCCTGGCCCGGGCCGGGATCGCGCCCCACCTCGGCGACGAAACCCTTGGCCTGCAAGGTCCGGAGCACCCCGTCGGCATTGACCCCGCGGATCTGGGCGATCTGGGCCCGGGATACTGGTTGCTTGTAGGCGACGATCGCCAGGGTCTCCAGCGCCGCCGCTGACAGCCGCGCCGTCTGGCCTTCGAGCAGGAATCGCTCCACGTACGGGGCCAGGTCGGCGTGGCTCTGGAACCGGTACCCGCCGGCCACGCGGACCAGCTCAAAGCCGCGGTCCTCGTCGCGATAGGCGGCCTCCAACTCGGCACAGAGTTCCTCCACCCGGGTGGGTGACACCTCGAGCAGCTGGGCCAACAGGCTGGGCTCGACAGGCGACTCGGCGACCATCACGATCGCCTCGATGGCTCGAAGGATCTCGGAGGCCACCGTCCTAGCCCTGATACTCCTCGACCTCGAGCGGCGCCCCGCCGGGACTCCCGTGCTCAGGGCCGAGCCAGCAGACGTGTAACTCGCCGAACGACGAGGCCTGCTCGAGGTCGACGAGACCTTGCTTGTACAGCTCCAACACGGCGAGAAAGCGGACGATGACCTCGAGCCGACCGGCCAGATCGCCGGTGAGCCGGGAAAAAGAGATACGCCCGGCGCGAGGCAGCTCGTCGAGCAGTTCGTCGACCGCGTCCCTCACGCTGATACGCACGGGTGCCACATGATCGAGAAGCAACCTGGTCCCGGGTTTGGGGGCGAGCAGCAACTGCATGGCGTCTCGCAGTTGTTCGGCCGTCACATCAGCGAGCAGGTCGGGGGCGACGCCGGCCTGCCGCTCGTCGCTGCCGGCGACGCGGGGCCAGCTGCGGCCGGCGGCGTCAATGAGTCGGTGCATGGTGCCGGCGGCATCCTTGAACGTCTTGCACTCGAGCAGCCGGGCCAGGAGCAGGTCGCGCTCCTCCCAAAGCGCGAGCTCCTCCTCCAGATCGACATCGTCGCGGCCGGGTAGCAGCCGGCGGGCCTTGAGTTCCAGCAGCACCGCCGCAATCAACAAGAATTGGGTGGCGCTTTCCAGATCGAGAGCGGCCCGCATCTGTCCGAGGGTGGCGACATACTCGTCGACGATCTTCGAGAGTGAGACCTCCCACAGGTCGACCTGCTCTTTGGTTATCAGATGCAGCAGCAGGTCGAAGGGGCCCTCGAAGACGGGCGTGCTCACCGTGTAGGGCACGGACCCACAATAGCGGCGAGGCCTCGCCGGCCCGGGAATACCATGGCTCGGTGACCAGAGTGTTCTCGGGCATACAGCCCACCGGTGACCTACACCTCGGCAACCTCCTCGGTGCGGTGCGCTGGTGGGTCGAGGATCAGCGGCAGGGTGAGACCTTCTACTGCGTGGTCGACCTGCATGCCCTGACCGAGCCGGGTGATCCGGCTGAGCTGCGCCCGGCGACCCTGACCATGGCGACCTGGCTGCTGGCCGCCGGCCTCGATCCCGACGGCTGCACACTCTTCCTGCAGAGCCAGGTGCCGGCGCACACCCAGCTGACCTGGTTGCTGGAGTGCACCGCCAGCATGGGTGAGCTGCGGCGCATGACCCAGTTCAAGGACAAAGCGGCGCGCCACGGCGAGGAGTCCGCCCGGGTCGGTCTCTTTACCTATCCCGTGCTCATGGCCGCCGACATCCTCCTCTACGACGCCGACCAGGTCCCGGTCGGCGACGATCAGCGTCAGCACCTGGAGCTGACCCGGGAACTGGCCCGGCGTTTCAACGCCCGCTACGGCCCGACGTTCGTCGTCCCCGAGGCGGCCATCCGGCCGCCGGGCCGCGGCAACCGGATCATGGATCTGCAAGAGCCGAACGACAAGATGTCCAAGTCCAGCGTCAGCCCGCAGGGGACCATCTATCTGCTGGACGATCCGGTAACCATCGAACGCAAGGTCAAGCGGGCCGTCACCGACCCGGACGACGGCCCCGACGCGGTGCGCTACGACCCGGTGACCAAACCGGGCGTCTCCAATCTGCTGGAGATCCTGGCCAGCGTCCAGGGCCGCCGGCCGCAGGACGTCGCCGGCGACTACACCCGCTACGGTCCGCTCAAGGCAGACCTGGCGGCCGCCGTCATCTCACTGGTCGAGCCCATCCAAGCCGCGTATCTCAAGTGGACGCAGGACCCGGGTGCGGTCAGCAGCGTCCTGCGCGCCGGCGCCGAGCGAGCCGACCAGGTGGCTCGGGTCACCCTCGCTCGTGCCAGTGACGCCGTCGGCCTGGTCCTGCCGAGCTGAAGTTTGGGGCGTGATGTTCACCCAAACGGGGCGTGATGTGCATCCAAACGGACAGACCTTCGTCGCAGTCCGGCCCCTCGGAGAGAGGTCTGGCCGTTTGGGTGCCGAATTCGGCGTCGCGGCGGACAGACCTCCGGGGTGGCGCGGTCGCCGGCCTCGAGGTCTGTCCGTTTCGGCGCCCGCGCCCCGCCGACGATCGTCGACGGTGATGCGGTGATCGATCTTCCCGGTCCTCTCGTCAGCGCGGCCTGGCTCCGCGCCCACCTGGCCGAGGTCCACGTGGCGGATGTGAGGTGGTACCTCGACGGCCGCTCCGGCCGAGCCGCATACGAAGCCGGGCATCTTCCGACGGCGGTCTGGGTGGACCTGGACCACGATCTGGCTGGGCCGCCCTCATCAGCCGGCGGTCGCCATCCCCTGCCCGATCCGGCCGCATTCGCCGAGGCCATCGGCCGCCTCGGTATCTCCGAGGACCGTCCCGTGGTGGCCTACGACGATGCCGCAGGCTCGATCGCGGCCCGACTGTGGTGGATGCTGCGGGTCACTGGGCAACCGGCCGCGGTGCTCGATGGTGGGATCGCGGCCTGGTCCGATCCCTTGGAGGCCGGCCCGGGGCGGTCGGTCGCGGTCCCGCGAGTGACCCGGTCCTGGCCGGCCGGATCCGTCGCCAGCACAGAGGAGGTAGCCACCCTGCTGGACGATCCGACGGTGCTGCTGCTCGACGCCCGAGCCGCAGCCCGGTACCAGGGCGTGGAGGAGCCGATTGACGCTCGAGCCGGCCATATCCCGGGTGCCCGCAACCATCCGTGGACCGACAACGTGGCCGCCGACGGGCGGTTTCTGGCGGCTGTTTCACTGCGGCACCGGCTCGAGGGGCGGGGGGCGACTGGCGATCGGCAGGTGGTCGTCTCGTGCGGGTCCGGTGTCACGGCCTGTCACGATCTCCTGGCTCTCGAAGTGGCGGGGCTGCCAGGTGGCCGGCTCTATCCGGGCTCGTGGTCGGCGTGGGCCGCCAACCCGGAGTTACCGGCGGTGGTCGGCCCCGAGCCGGGCTGAGCACCAAGTGCTACTTGGCGAGCAGGCGGGCCCAAGTCCGCTGGGCGGGCCCGAAAACGTGAGCCAGGAATTGGCCCGGGTCGAGGAGGACCAGGACCAGCAACCCGAGCATGGCGTATCGCTGGAAGCTGTACCAGGCGGGCATCGCCGACCGCGGCAGGAGCCGGGCCACCACCGCCGAACCGTCGAGAGGAGGGATCGGAAGGGCGTTGAACACGGCCAGGGTGACGTTGACAAACCCCAAGAGGTAGAGGAGCCGATCGGTCAGGTCGAGCGATCCCACTCCGAGGGTGGAAACCACCACGTAGACCAGTCGGGCCGTCCCGCTGGGGCGGGCCACGCGGAGCAGGAAGATGGAAAGACCGGCGATGGCCAGGTTGGTGGCCGGGCCCGCCAGGCTGACGACGAGCAAGTCATTGCGGGGGTGGCGCATCCGAGCCGGGTTTATAGGAACCGGCTTGGCGTACCCGAAGGCGCCGAGGCCGGCGAGAGCCAGAAGCCCGGGAAGAATCAACGTGCCGATGGGGTCGACGTGCCGTACCGGATTGAGGGTGAGTCTTCCGGCCTTCCGGGCGGTGTCGTCGCCGAAGGCCAACGCGGACACGCCGTGGGCCAACTCGTGCAGAATGATGGAGGGGACGACTACCGCGAAGACCAGGATGGTCGTCGAGAAATCCCGGAAGCTGTGGCGAACGCCGTAGAGGGCGATGACGATCAGGCCGATTGCCACCCACGCCTGAGGATGAACGAAGCGTTTCATGCGCGTCGGGGCCGGCCCCGCGCGCCGCGTGCTGCTACGGCCGCGGCGCTCAGCGCCGGTTGTTGGCGGCGGCGGCGCAGTCGATGCAGAGCCGCGCTTCCGGCTTGGCTTCCAACCGGGCAGCGGCGATCGGCCGGCTGCAGTCCTCACAGACACCGTAGGTGTCGGTGCCGACCTTCTCGAGAGCGTGCTCGACGTCGCGGAGGCCCTCGACCAGTTTGTTGACGAGCGCCTCGTTCTCGCCCCGCTCCGCGGTCACCTGGCTCGAGTCCGCGAAGTTGGGATCGTAGTCCAAGCCTTTGGCGCCGTGACCGAGCTCGACGAGCTGCCCACGCAGAGAATCGCGCTCCTCTTCGAGCGTCGCCCGGAGTCCCTGCATCGTCGCGTCGGCTGCCATTCGACAGATTGTAGACCCGAAGGTCATCCCGAGGAGGCTCAGCTCTTTCCGGTATCACCAGTGCCGCTCAGCAGCGACCTGGTGAGGGTCAGACCGATGATGGACTTGGCGTCGACGATCTCGCCTGCGGTGATCATGGCCGGCACCGATGCCAGCGGCACCTCCTCGATCGTCATGTACTGCTCCTCGGCCCCCTGGCGGTCCTGGAGGACGGTTGACAGGTCACGTGCCAGGTACAGCCAGGAAAGCTCGTCGCAGAAGCCCGGGGAGTTGTAGAACCGGGCGAGGAGGTCGAGTCGCCCTGCCCGCTGGCCGACCTCCTCGGCCAACTCGCGGGCCGCGGTTACTTCGGTAGGTTCCTCGTGGACGTCGCGCTTGCCGGCGGGAATCTCCAGCAACTCGGCGTCCACCGCGGCCCGGTACTGGCGCACCATCACCACCGTGCCGGAGTCGGTCAGTGGCACGACCACCACTGCCCCCGGATGATGAACGATGTCCCGGTCGAATTGCTCCCCGCTGGGGCCCTCGAAGCGGGCCGATGTCACCCGGATCAGGGAGCTGCGGAGGACCTCGGTCTCGCCGAGCCTACGGAACGGCGGCAAGTCCGTCGATGTCGAGCAGCCGCGGTGCGCGGCCATCTGCTCGTTCCAGGGCCGCGGCGACGAGTGCTGCAAACAGTGGATGCGGGTTGTCCGGTCGGCTCTTGAACTCCGGATGCGCCTGGGTGCCGACCCAGAATGGATGGCCCGGTAACTCGATGAACTCGACCAGCCGGTCGTCGGGCGAGCTTCCCGAGGACACCAGCCCGGCGGCCTCGAGGCGGGCCCGGTACCTGGGATTGACCTCGTAACGGTGGCGGTGCCGCTCGTAGACGAGCTCGGACCCGTATGTGGTGGCCACCACCGATCCGGGGGTGAGCTTGGCCGGATAGGCGCCCAATCGCATGGTGCCGCCGAAGTCGACGACATCGCGCTGCTCGTCCATGAAGTCGATGACCAGGTACGGCGAGGCCGCGTCGAACTCTCGGGAGTGTGCCCCTGGCAAACCGACCACGTTTCTGGCGTAATCGATGACCATCACGTGCAGTCCGAGGCAGAGGCCGAGACACGGGATCTCGTGCTCGCGAGCGTAGGTGGCGGCGGCGATCTTGCCTTCGATGCCGCGCTCGCCGAAGCCGCCCGGGATGACGATCCCGTCGAGGTCCTTGAGTCGCCCGGCGGCCAGGAGACCTTCCACCTCCTCGGCCTGAATCCACTCGAGGTCGATCTTGACGCCATGGGCGTATCCGCCGTGGTGCAGGGCCTCGACGACCGACAGGTAGGCGTCGGGCAGGTTGACGTACTTGCCGATCAGGCCGATCCGAACCGGCCGGGTGGCGGCCTCGACCCGGTCGACGAGGGCCTCCCACGCGGACAGGTCCAGCGGATGACCCGGAATCCCGTCACCAGCTGGTTCGAAGCCCAGCAAGCGGCAGACGTAGGTGTCGAGGCCTTCTTCGTGCAGGGCCAGAGGGATCTCGTAGAGGTTGGGAGCGTCCATGCACGAGATGACCGCCTCCATCGGGACGTCGCTCAGCAGGGAGATCTTTCGTTTGACCCCTGACGAGATGCTGCGATCGCTGCGGCAGATGATCACGTCGGGCTGGATGCCCCGGCTGCGCAGCTCGGTGACCGAGTGCTGGGTCGGCTTGGTTTTCTGCTCGCCCGAAGGTCCGAGGTAGGGAACGAGGGTCACGTGGACGTAACAGACGCTGTCCCTGCCCACGTCCTTGCGGAACTGGCGGATAGCCTCGAGGAACGGCAGGATCTCGATGTCGCCGACGGTGCCGCCGATCTCGGTGATGACCACATCGACCGAGTCGGTGGCCAGGCGCTTGATGCGGTCCTTGATCTCGTCGGTGATGTGGGGGATGACCTGGACGGTCTTGCCGAGGAAGTCACCTCGTCGCTCCTTGGCGATCACGCTCTGATAGATCGACCCGGTCGTGGCGTTGGAGTCGCGGTGCAGGTTCTCGTCGATGAACCGCTCGTAGTGGCCGAGATCGAGGTCGGTTTCGCCACCGTCTTCGGTTACGAATACCTCGCCGTGCTCAAAGGGATTCATGGTCCCGGGATCGACGTTGATGTACGGGTCGAGCTTCTGCATCGTCACCCGCAGGCCCCGGCTCTTGAGAAGTCGTCCCAGGGAGGAGGCGGTCAAACCCTTGCCCAACGAACTCGTCACACCACCGGTGACGAAGATGTGCTTCGCCAAAACGCTCCTCCACTCGAGTCGATCACTGCGGCTCTCGGTGGATCCACCGGTCGGCCAACCCACCCTATCGCGCCCGGGCCCGCTCACCGGCGGATGGCCGCGGCCACCGCCGCCGGGACGGGACACCCCCGGCGAGAAAATAGCGGGAGGTCGCTGGTCGCCGTTCGGGACTCAGGCGAAAGCGGCGAAGTCGGCGAAAGGCGGTCGACCGCTTTCCGCCACTAACCGTGAGTGATGGGGAGGGCGGGCGGCGGCGAGAGGGGCGGTCCGTTGT
>Ga0302325_10002937_pt1 | contig 40831 bp, 38 predicted proteins | sample Palsa_T0_2_FD_201948 | JGI IMG/M metagenome (GOLD analysis project Ga0302325, IMG submission 201948) | Peat permafrost microbial communities from Stordalen Mire near Abisko, Sweden - Palsa_T0_2 | ecosystem: Environmental > Terrestrial > Soil > Palsa > Peat permafrost | place: Sweden: Abisko...
CTGTCGCTCCGACGGCCGCATGAGAATGGTGGCGGGCGGGTAGTCGGGATAGGGCACCGGCACAAAATTGATCGACAGATCCTTGGCGGGTTGGCCAAAGCCTGTGCCGTTGTTGGCTGAATCGCCGTCGCGATCGATGAGTGCCCGGGGCACCACCGGTTCGGACGGGGAGGGTGGCGCACCGGGGTTGAGCAGATCCTGATCCCGAATGACCAAGACCCGCTCGGGCAATCCTGCAAGCTCCGGATTGGCGTGTTCGATGCCCTCGACAATGAGTGCGCCGGAGGCGCCGCCGATGACCTGGACCTTGCTGAATCCGTGAATGTGCGGGTGATACCAATAGAGACCCGGCGGCTCGCTCGAGGGAATCCGAAAGCGGTATTCGAAGGGCGCATCGCCGGGCTGAATCGAGGTCCGCAGCACTTCATCCTGATGACACAGCGGTGGCACGGTCAGGCCATGAAAGTGAAGATTGGTCGAGACCGGCGTCATGGCGCCGCTCTCGCATGGATCGTTCGATCCGCGGGCTTTCGATGCCGGTGCGTCAGTGGACAGTTCATTCCTGAGCTTCAGGATCAGCAGATCGCCGGGATGCAGACGCAGCGTCGGTGACTGCGTGCCGTCGCCCAGCACATAGCAGTAACGCACACCGCCGTCCGGTTCCCTGTGGTTGCGAACCGCCAAGTCCAGCTTGAGCACGCCGTTGCGGCTGCGCAGGTCCACAGGCTCGGGGACGGTGCTGCCCGGCGCCGGCCGCGGGCAGGCGTCGGCGGGCAGCTCAGCCGCAGCGACGCCGGCGAGCAGGCTCAAGCACGGTGCGACCAGCGCCGCTATCCACGGCCGAACTCTTCGGTGGTGATGCCTCAAGGTCCGGCGGAGGTTAGATTTGGATTCTTACGGTGACGTGACAGCGAAGGGGAGCCTGAACAGCGCCCGTGCGTGCGCCGTGGTGTGGGCGGCGCAGGCGTCCGTGGTTTCACCGCGCGCGCGGGCTACCGCGGCACCGATATGTGGCAGGTAGCCCGGTTCGTTGCGCCGCGATGTGGGCGCGGGACGCAGGTCGCGTGGCAGCAGGTACGGCGCATCGGTTTCCAGCAGCAGCCGATCCTGTGGAATGCTGCCCACCAGTGCCGCCAGGTGCGCGCCACGCCGCTCATCGCAGAACCAGCCCGTTATGCCGATCGAGAGCCCGAGCTGCAGGTAGTCAGCGAGTTCCGCGGCCACACCCGTGAAGCAGTGCGCGACGCCCCGCAGCGAGCTTGGATCGTGCTGTCGCAGTGCGCCCAGGAAATCCGCGTGCGCATCGCGCTGGTGCAGGAACAGCGGCTTGCTGCAGTCGGCAGCCAATTCCAGCTGCCACTCGAAGGCGCGGCGCTGGACGTCGCGCGGGGAGAGATCCCGGTTGTAATCAAGGCCGCATTCGCCGACCGCAACCACCTCCGGCTGCTGCAGCAGCTCACGCAGTTCCGCCAGCTGCTCGTGCCGCAGCTGCGCGGCATGATGCGGATGCACTCCGGCGGTGGCGAACAGTATGCGCGGGTATCGTCGGGCCAGCCGCACGGCCGCGTGGCTGCTCGCGAGGTCGGCGCCGGTGACGATCATCTGCACCACACCCGCGGCGCGCGCGCGTTCGATCACCGCGTCGCGGTCAAGCTTGAAGCTGTCATGCGCCAGGTTGGCGCCGATGTCGATCCAATGCATGCGATGCCTGATATGATGCCGTCGGGCACGATCGCCGGAAAATTCAGCGCACACCATTGACCGACGCGGAGCACAAAGAGCAGCAACTATCGTTATGGGACGCCGAGCGCAGCGAGCATAGCTGGTCGGTGCGACAGAGTGCACGCGCGCGGCGCCTGAGCGTGCGCGTCTTCCGCCACGGCGCGGTCGAAATCATCGTCCCGCCACGTACCTCGCCACAGCGTGTGAGTGCCTTCGTCAGCGAGCACCGGGAATGGATCGAGCGCCAGCGGCGCCGGTCGGCGCCGGCTTCGCATTGGCCCATGCCGCCCGCAACGCTGAATCTCTCGGCGCTCGGCGAACACTGGCGCTGCGTGAGCAATGCGGGCGCGGGCCGCGTGCGGGTGCGTGAAATCGGCGCCGACCAGTTGCAGCTGCGGGGGCACCTGGACGAAGTCGATCAATTGCGCAGCGCGCTGCGCCGCTGGCTCGCGCAGCATGCGCAACGGCAGTTCGAGGCGCCGCTGCGCGCGCTCGCGGTGCAGATGGGCGTCGAACCGGGGCGGCTGCAGGTGCGCTGCCAGCGTACGCGCTGGGGCAGCTGCTCGCGACAGGGCACGATCAGCCTCAACGTCTGCCTGCTGTTCCAGACCCCGGAAGTGCTGCGCTACCTGATGGTGCATGAGCTCGCGCATCTGCGGCATATGAATCACTCGGTGCGTTTCTGGGCCGATGTCGCGCGGCAGGAACCGCACTGGAAAGCGCTCGATCGCGAACTGCTGCAGGGCTGGCGCCGCGTGCCCTCCTGGATGTTCAGATGAGCGGGGCGGCCCCGGAGCCGCCCGACGCATCGACGCAGGTCGATCTGTCCGACGAGGGCGTGCACTGGGACCTGGGTAGTTCGCTCTCGTACAGCCAATACCTCCGGCTGGACCGGCTGCTCGATGCGCAGAAGCCGCTGTCGGGTGAGCACGATGAGATGCTGTTCATCATCGTGCACCAGGTATCGGAACTGTGGATCCGGCTCATGCTGCACGAGCTGCACGGTGTCATCGAGTGCGTGCGTCGCGATCAGCTCGCCCCTTCCTTCAAGATGCTCGAGCGCGTGGGGCGCGTGCAGGGCCAGCTGCTGGCGGTGTGGGATGTGCTCTCCAGCATGACGCCGTCGGACTACTCCTCGTTTCGCAATATTCTTGGACGTTCCTCCGGGTTTCAGTCACTGCAATACCGCGTGCTTGAATTCACGCTCGGCAACAAGCACCCCGAAATGCTCGAGGTGCATCGGCGCGAGCAGGCGGATTACCAGACGCTGCAGCGCGCCCTTTCGGCTCCGAGCCTGTATGACGAAGTGCTGCGCCTGCTGTCGCAGCGCGGCTACGGCGTTCCAGCGGCGGCGCTGTCGCGCGATTTCACGCAGCCCTATGTTCCCTCCAAGCAGGTGACGGCCGCCTGGCTCGCCGTCTATCATAACGCCGCCAAGGACTGGGATCTGTACGAACTCGCCGAGCGACTGGTCGACCTGGACCATCGCTTCCAGCTGTGGCGCTTCCAGCATATGAAGACCGTCGAGCGCATCATCGGCTACAAGCCCGGTACCGGCGGCACCGCGGGGGTCAGCTACCTGGCGAAGGCGCTGCGCCTGCGTCTGTTTCCGGAACTGTGGGAAGTGCGCACCTCAATGTAGCTTCCAGTGCACCGCCTCGATGGTGGAGCTGGATCCAATCAGTCGGTTCGGACCGTTGACGAGGTATGCGTGGCTTGCGAGCCGCATATGGGGCAGATCGGAGCCGCTGTTGCCGTAGGCGTAGAGTTGCTGCGGCGGTTGGAGCGCGATCAGTGCCTGCAGGCAGCGCCGCTTTTCCTCGCCGTGACAGTTGGCAGTGGCCAGGCGCCCGTCGAGAGTGCCGTCCGGATTCCAGCGCACCTGCGTGCAGATGGTCTGCGCAATGCCGAGTGCGTCGGCGATCAGCGGCACGTACAGATCGATGCTGGCGGACATCAGCACCAGGCGATCCCCGCGCGCGCGATGCTGCGCGATCGCGCGCAGCGCTTCGGCGAACAGCCCCCGCCGCAGCAGCCGCGGCACGAAGCCGGCGGCGTACGCTTCCAGCCAGGCGCGCGGCAGGCCGCCGATCGTGGCGCGGATCAGCGCGCCCTTGAAACGACCGCGATCGCGATGGAGCAGGTAGCTCAAGGCCAGCGGTGGCAGCACCAGCAGTCGCGGCAGCCGCCAGGGTTTGCGCCACAGGCAGCCCAGCACGAACGGCATCAGAGTGTCGTGCCGCGTGATGGTGCCGTCGAGATCGAACACCGCCAGGCTGAAGCCTGGCGTGCCTTCAGGCGGCACGGGTCTGGCCGGCAAGCTGGCGCAATACGTAGTGCAGGATGCCGCCGTGGCGGAAGTACTCGCGCTCCTTGGGCGTGTCGATCCGCACGCGCACCTCGAAGCGGATCGGGTTGCCGGTCGCAGGTGTGGCGACGACGCGGGCGGTGCGGGCATCTGCCCCGTCGAAGCCTGCGATCTCGTAGCGCTCCTGGCCCGTCAGTCCCAGCGATGCGGCACTGACGCCGTCGTTGAACTGCAGCGGCAACACGCCCATGCCGATCAGATTGGAGCGGTGTATGCGCTCGAAGCTCTCGGCAATGACCGCGCGCACGCCGAGCAGCATCGTGCCCTTGGCGGCCCAGTCGCGCGATGAACCGGTGCCGTACTCCTTGCCGGCGATGATGATGAGCGGCGTGCGGTCGCTCTTATAGCGCATGGCCGCATCGTAAATGCTCATCTGCTCGCCGGTCGGCAGGTAGGAAGTCACACCGCCTTCGGTGCCCGGCAGCAGCAGATTGCGCAGGCGGATGTTGGCGAAGGTGCCGCGCATCATGACCTCATGGTTGCCGCGGCGCGCGCCATACTGATTGAAGTCCGCCGGCTGCACTTTCTGTTCGAGCAGGTAGCGCGCGGCCGGACTGCTCTTGGCGATGTTGCCGGCCGGCGAGATGTGATCGGTGGTGACGGAATCGCCGAGCAACGCCAGCACGCGCGCGTCACGGATCGCGGCCACTGCGACCGGCTGCATGGTGATGCCATCGAAGTAGGGAGGGTTCTTGACGTAGGTCGACTTGGCGTCCCAGGCGTAGATGTTGCCGGCGGGCACCGCGATGCCCTGCCAGCGCTCGTCGCCCGTGAACACGCCGGCGTAACTGCGCCGGAACATCTCGGAACTGATATGGCGCTGCACCGTGTCGGCGACCTCGGCCGGCGGCGGCCAGATGTCGCGCAGATAGATGCTCTTGCCCTCGGTCGAGGTGCCCAGCGGCTCATTGTTCAGATCCACATCGAGCGAGCCGGCCAGCGCGTAGGCGACCACGAGTGGCGGTGAGGCCAGGAAATTCATCTTGATCTCGGGATGGACGCGGCCGTCGAAATTGCGGTTGCCCGATAGCACCGAGCAGCCGATCAGATCGGCGGCCTTGACGGCCGCGGAAATCTCCGGCTTGAGCGGTCCGGAATTGCCGATGCAGGTAGTGCAGCCATAGCCCACCAGGTTGAAGCCGATGCTGGCGAGTTCATCCAGCAGCGAGGCCTGCTGCAGATAGTCGGTGACCACGCGCGAGCCGGGCGCGAGACTGGTCTTGACCCAGGGCTTGGCACGCAGTCCGAACTTGTGCGCATTGCGTGCCAGCAGGCCCGCGGCCATGAGCACGTAAGGATTGGAAGTATTGGTGCAGCTGGTGATGGCGGCGATCAGCACCGCGCCATCGCGCACCTCGAAGCTCTGGCCGTCGACGGTCGCCATCGCGCGACCCGTGGCGGACGGATTCTTGCGCGTGCGCTCCTCGGCCATGCGTGCGTGGTGCTTCTCGTAGACGCTCTTGGCGATGCGAAGCGGCACGCGATCCTGCGGTCGGCTGGGACCGGCGAGACTGGGCTCGACCGTGCCGAGATCCAGTTCGATCACATCGGTGTACTGCGCGGGGGCGGCGCCATCGAGACGCCAGAGTCCCTGCGCGCGCGCATAGTCCTCGACCAGCTGAATCTGCGCGGCCGGACGGCCCGAGAGAGTGAGATACCGCAGCGTCTCCTCATCGATGGGGAAGATGGCGCAGGTGCTGCCGAATTCCGGCGACATATTGCCGATCGTGGCGCGATCGGCCAGCGGCAGGTTGGCCAGGCCATCGCCGTAGAACTCGACGAACTTGTCGACCACGCCTTTCTTGCGCAGCATCTCGGTCACGGTGAGCACCAGGTCGGTGGCCGTGGCGCCCGGCTTGAGGCTGCCAACCAGCCGGAAGCCGATGACCTGCGGGATCAGCATCGTGACGGGCTGGCCGAGCATGGCCGCTTCGGCCTCGATGCCGCCCACGCCCCAGCCGAGCACGCCCAGTCCATTGATCATGGTGGTGTGCGAATCGGTGCCCACGAGCGTGTCGGGGTAAGCCTCGCGACGGCCGGCGACTTCCTTTTCGAATACCACGCGGCCCAGGTACTCGAGGTTCACCTGGTGCACGATACCGGTGTTGGGCGGCACGACCTTGAAATTGCGGAACGCGGTCTGTCCCCAGCGCAGGAAGGCGTAGCGCTCGCCGTTGCGCTCGAATTCGATGCGATTGTTGTCGGCCAGGGAATGGGCCGTGCCGTAGCTGTCGACCTGTACGGAGTGGTCGATGACCAGCTCGGCCGGCGCCAGCGGATTGATGTCGTCGGGATTGCCGCCGAGCCGGATCATCGCTTCGCGCATCGCTGCCAGATCGACCACCGCGGGTACGCCGGTGAAGTCCTGCATGATCACGCGGGCGGGCGTAAAGGAAATCTCGTGCGAGGGCTTGGCGGTGGGATCCCAGTTGAGCAGCGCCTCGATGTCGGCGCGTGTGACGTTGACGCCATCCTCGAAGCGCAGCAGGTTTTCCAGCAGGATCTTGAGCGAGTAGGGCAGCCGCGCGACCTTCTGGGCGCCGAGCGCCGCCAGACTGCGAATATCGTAGGACTGCGCGCCCGACTTGAGCGTGCTGCGCGTGTTGAAACTGTCCGTCATGGGGGCTCCCGCTGCGGCGCGCACATCGCGCGCCTTTTCAAGCGGCGGGATTATATCGGGCTTGACCGGCGAGGAGCACACGCTCGATGGCGCCGCCTCCCAGGCAGCGGCCCTGCTCGTAGATGACGGCGAACTGGCCCGGCGCCGCGGCGCGCTGCGGCTGCTCGAACTCGATGCGGGCGCCACCATCGGGCCGCAGGGACACCCGCGCCGGCTGCAGCGGCTGGCGATGGCGTAGCCGGATCTGCGCCGGGAAGGCCTCCGTTCGCGGCGCGCCCAGCCAATTGAGCGGTGCGGTATCGAGTTCGGCCGCCTCCAGCCGATGCTGATCGCTGCGCTGTACCACGATCAGCGCATTGCGCGGCTGATCCTTGAGGGCCACATACCAGGGCTCCTGCGCACGGCCGCGAGCGCCGCCGATGGCAAGCCCCGCGCGCTGGCCGAGCGTATGCAGATGCAGCCCGCGGTGCTGCCCGAGGACCTGTCCCTCGAGCGTTTCGATCGGTCCGGGGCGCGGCTCGATGAACCGGCCCAGAAACTGGGCAAAGGGCTGCTCGCCGATGAAGCAGATGCCGGTACTGTCGGGTTTGTCGTGCACCGCGAGCCCGGCGCGCCGGGCGCGCTCGCGCACCTCGCTTTTGGTCAGATCGCCGAGCGGGAACAGCACCTGTCGCAGTGCTGGGTACTCGACCGAGTGCAGAAAGTAGGTCTGATCTTTGAGTTCATCGCGTGCCTGGCACAGCGCCGGGCCGTCCGGGGTGTCGAGCAGGCGCGCGTAGTGGCCGGTGGCGAACAGCGTCCCGCCCAGCCGCGCCGCGTAACGCAGGCAGAGTCCGAACTTGATGTGGCGATTGCACAGCACATCGGGGTTGGGGGTACGGCCGGCGCGGTACTCGGCCAGCATGGAGTCGAACACCTGCTGCCGGTATTCCTCGGCAAAGCTGACACGGTGCAGGACGATGCCCAGATCGTTGGCGACCGCGCGCGCATCCTGGTAGTCCTGTGCACTGGTGCAATAGGCATCCTCGGCGTCCCAATTGCTCATGTAGAGGCCGTGCACCTCGTAGCCGGCATCGCGCAGCAGCAGCGCCGCGACGGCCGAATCGACCCCGCCGGACAATCCGACGATCACGCGCGTGGAACGGGAAGCAGGCATCGCTCTATTGTAACGAAGCCAGCGCCTCGAGCGGCAGGCGCACGCCGCGCAGGTAGTCATCGATACAGCGCAGCACCAGGGGCGTGCGCAGCGCGGTGCCGCGCGCGGCAAGTTCTTCGCGCGTGAGCCAATGGGTGGCGACGATCGGCGGATCGAGCGGGCGGGTGGTGTCGAAATCGTGCACCGAGCCGCAGAAGGCAATTCGCAGCGTGGAGTGGCCGCGGGAACTGCGATGCTGATAGATCCCCAGCAGTGCCTCGGGCATGAATACCCAGGCGGTTTCCTCGAGCGTTTCCCGCACCACCGCCTCGAGCAGCGACTCACCCTCCTCGAGGTGGCCCGCCGGCTGGTTGAATACCATGCGGCCGCGGATGCGTTCGCGCACGATCAAAAACCGCCCCTCGCGCTCGATGACCGCGGCTACCGTGACATCGGGTTTCCAGACCATGTGATGCAGGATACCGCGCGCCGGGTCGCGTGCGGGGCGAAAGCCTGCGCGGGTCAGCGTCGGGCGACGCGGATCTCGCGCTCCTCGGTGGCGCTTGCCTGCCAGATGGCATCGAATTCCTGCAGATACTGGCGCGCGATCGGCGGATTGTTGAACCCGGCGATGCCCTCGGAGCGATCGGCGCGCAACCGGTAAACGATGGCGCGATCATCGGCGATGCAATAGGCAGCGGTGAGTTCGCGGTACTGGGCGGCGCGGATGCGAATTTCCAGGTAGCTCGTCAGCCGGTGCGCCATGGCCACGAAGCGGTTGGCGCCGTTGCCCATGCGCGCCTGGTCGCGCAACAGCACCCGCACCTTGGCGAAGCTGCGCCCGAGCACGAAGCGCTTGATGATTTCGAGGAAGGCGCTCTGATCGTATATGTCGGGTTCGAGATCGGGCGTCATGATGGAGAGCAGGCGCTGGCCGCTGGCCGCAACGGTTTCGGTGGCGGTGCGCACCTCATCCAGATTGCTGATGACATGCAGCGTCTCAGGCGTCGCCGGGCGCTGCGTGAGGACAGCCTCAACCAGCGGACCGTCTTCGAGCCCAAAGCTCGAAAGTCCTGCCGAAGCGGTCGTGCGGTTTTCCCTGGATATCGTCACGCCATCGCCTGCGCCGCGAGATTTGCTCGCAGCACGATGGTAGAGAGAGGAGGCGGGGCGGCCGCGCCAACCGAGTCACGCTTTGCGGCGCGCGCTCTGTGAGCGGGCTAACGGATCTGGTCGTCGGCGGCGAAGCGGCGCGCCAGTTGCGCGGCCAATCCAACATAATGCGACGGCCGCAGCGCAGCCAGGCGCGCCCGCTCGGCTTCCGCCAGCGGCAGCTTGGCCACGAACTGCGCCAGTGCCGCCGCATCGATGCGCTGTCCGCGCGTGAACGATTTCAGCAGTTCGTAACCATCCGGAATCCCGGCGGCGCGCAGTGCGCTCTGGATGGCTTCGCCGAGCACTTCGTATGCGCCTTCCAGATCCTGCGACATGCGGGCCGGATCCGGCGAGAGCTTGTCCAGTCCGCGTTGCAGTGCGCGCCAGCCGATGAAGGAGTGCCCCAGCGCCACACCGAGATTGCGCAGCACCGTGGAGTCGGTCAGATCGCGCTGCCAGCGAGAGATCGGTAACTTGTCGGCGAAGAAGCGCAGCATGGCATTGGCGAAGCCGAAATTGCCTTCGGCATTCTCGAAGTCGATGGGATTGATCTTGTGCGGCATGGTCGATGAGCCGACCTCGCCTTCGCTGAGCCGCTGCCGCAGATACCCTAAGCTGATGTAGCCCCAGATATCGCGGCACAGATCGATGAGTATGACATTGATGGCGGCACAGGCGTCGCAGTACTCGGCGATCCAATCGTGCGGCTCGATCTGCGTGGTGTAGGGATTCCAGAGCAGCTGCTGCGACTCCACGAACCGGCGGCTGATCTCCAGCCAGTCCAGTTCCGGTCGCGCAATCGCGTGAGCATTGTAATTGCCGACAGCGCCATTCCATTTGCCGAGAATGCCGACCGCCTCGAGGCGTTGCATCGCGCGTGCAAGCCGTGCCCCGACATTGGCCATTTCCTTGCCGAAAGTCGTCGGACTGGCGGTCTGACCGTGGGTGCGCGCCAGCATCGGCAGCTCGGCGTGGTTTCCCGCCAGTGCGCGCAGCACGGCATCGAGCTTTTGCAGTTCCGGCAGCAGCACCGCGCCGCGCGCCGCGCGCAGCAGCCGAGCGTAGCTTAGGTTGTTGATGTCCTCGGAAGTGCAGCCGAAGTGCACCAGTTCGAGCACAGCGGGCGCGGCACCCGCCGCCTTGAGTGCATCGCGCAGGAAGTATTCGACCGCTTTGACATCGTGATTGACGCGCCGCTCGATTGCCTTCACCTGTGCGGGCGCTTCGGAGTCGGGCTCATGGGCGAGGCCGGCGGCGCGCGCACGCACCGTCTCGGGCAGTGTGCCGGTCGAAGCGGCGCCATCGCTGAGCTGCAGAAACCACAGTGCCTCGACGCGGATTCGCTCCCGGATCAGCGCGGCTTCGGAAAAGTACTCACGCAATGGCGCGACCGTGGCCGCGTAGCGGCCGTCGACGGGGGAGAGCGCGGCCAAGGCGCTGACTTGAGCGGAATCTTCCATGGATCGCGGCGTGCAATCGAAGTGCTAGACTAAACATGATAACGCATTGGGTGAACGCATGAGCCCGCCATCATTCCGCATCGAACGCGACAGCATGGGCGAACTCAAAGTGCCGGCCGAGGCACTTTGGGGCGCGCAGACGCAGCGCGCGGTCGACAACTTCCCGGTCAGCGGCCTGAAGTTGCCGCGCGGCTTCATTCGCGCCGTGGCACTGGTCAAACGCGCGGCCGCGGCCGCCAACGCGAAACTGGGACTGCTTCCCGGCCCGATTGCCGTCGCCATCGAGGCGGCGGCCCAGCAGGTGGCCGACGGCGAGCACGACGCGCATTTCCCGATCGATGTATTCCAGACCGGCTCGGGCACCAGCACCAATATGAACGCCAACGAGGTGATCGCGCATCTGGCGGCGCGCTCGGGCCAGGCGGTGCATCCGAACGATCACGTGAACATGGGGCAGAGCAGCAACGATGTGATTCCTACGGCGATCCACGTCAGTGCGGCGCTGCTGCTGCACGAGCAGTTGCTGCCGGCGCTGCAGCACCTGGCCGCTGTGATCGGCAAGCGCGAGCAGGAGCTCGCCGGCGTCGTCAAGACCGGGCGCACGCACCTGATGGACGCCATGCCCGTCACCTTTGGGCAGGAACTGTCGGGCTGGCGCGCGCAGATTGAATATGGCGTAGCGCGCCTGCGCGGAGTGGAGCCGCGATTGCTGCGGCTGGCGCAGGGCGGCACCGCCGTGGGGACCGGCATCAACGCCCACCCCGATTTTGCGGCAGCGTTCTGCCGCGAACTGTCGGCGCTGTGCGGTCTGCATTTCGAACCCAGCGGCAATCACTTCGAGTCGCTCTCGACCCAGGACGTGGCGGTGGAGCTGTCGGGCCAGCTCAAGGTGGTGGCGGTCAGCATCACCAAGATCGCCAATGATCTGCGCTGGATGAACAGCGGCCCGCTCGCCGGCCTGGGCGAGATTGCGCTGCCGGCGTTGCAGCCGGGCAGCAGCATCATGCCGGGCAAGGTCAACCCCGTGATCCCCGAGGCGGCTGCCATGGTTGCCGCCCAGGTCATCGGACACGATGCCACGATCACGCTGGGCGGCCTGTCGGGCAATTTCCAACTCAATGTCATGCTGCCGGTGATTGCCTACAACCTGCTCGAAAGCATTCGCCTGCTCGCCAATGTCTCGCGCCTGCTGGCTGATCGCGCCATAGCGGGCTTCGAAGTCAATCGCGCGCGGCTCGCCGAGGCGCTCGATCGCAATCCGATTCTCGTGACGGCGCTCAATCCGGTGATCGGCTACGAGAAGGGAGCCGCGATCGCCAAGAAGGCCTACGCCGAGGGCAAACCGATCCGCGAAGTCGCGGCCCGGGAGACCTCGCTGCCGCGCGAGCAGCTGGATGCGCTGCTCGATCCCGCCGAACTTACCCGCGGGGGCATCAAGGCGGGTGGCGGCGGGGGCGGGGGTTAGCTGACGGTGCCGCCGGCGCTGCCGCCGGACTGGCAGGCGCGACTGCGCAGCCGCCTGGGCGCAGCGCCCGATCATGACCTGGCGCAATGCCGCGTCGGCACGCAACGGGCCTCGGGCCTCGCCAGCCTGCCCGAAATCATTACGGTGGCTGCGGTGCTGGTGCCCATCGTGCTGCACCCGGAGGCCCCCTCACTGCTGCTGACCCTGCGCGCCAGCCACCTGCGTTCGCACGCCGGGCAGATCAGCTTTCCCGGCGGTCGCCTGGAACCCACCGACAGCGACCTGGCAGCCGCCGCGGTGCGCGAGACCCGGGAGGAAATCGGCATCGACCACACGCGAATCGAGCTGCTCGGGTTTCTGTCCGATCAGATCATCCGCAGTGGCTATCGCATCACCCCGGTAGTGGCGCTGTTGAAACCTGGCTTCACGGTAACGCCCGACAGCACCGAGGTGGCCGAAGTATTCGAGCTGCCGCTCGAATTCGCGCTGACCGCCGGCAACTATCGCTCGCGACCGGGCCGCACGCGCGGCCTGGCCTTCGAGATCTGGGAGCTGCCCTATGGCGAGCGCAACATCTGGGGCGCGACCGCGGGCATTCTTGCGAATCTGCGCGAATTGCTGACCGGGGATGACACATGAGCCGTGCGGCCGAGCAGCTGGAGGCATTGCTGACGCTCATGCGCACGCTGCGCGATCCTGCCGGCGGCTGTCCGTGGGATCGTGAGCAGACCTTTGAGACCATCGCGCCCTACACGATCGAGGAGGCCTACGAAGTGGCCGATGCGATCGCGCGCGCGGACCTGCACCGCCTGTGCGATGAGCTGGGGGATCTGTTGTTCCAGGTCGTATTCCACGCGCGCATGGCCGAGGAGCGCGGACAATTTGATTTTGCCGACGTGGCGCAGGGCATCCACGAGAAGCTGGTGCGCCGACACCCGCATGTCTTCGGCACCGCCAGTGGGGACGCGGCATCACTGCGTGAGTCCTGGGAAGCGCAGAAGGCCAGCGAACGCGCGGCCCGCGGCGCCAGCGGCGTGCTGGCCGATGTGCCCGCGGCACTGCCCGCGCTCACGCGCGCGGCCAAGCTCGGCAAGCGTGCCGGTCGGGTCGGTTTCGATTGGGACGGGGCCGCCGGCGTGCGTGCCAAGATCGATGAGGAGCTCGCGGAACTCGATCGCGCGCTGGCAGACGGTCGCAAGGATCAGATTGCCGAGGAACTGGGCGATCTGCTCTTCGCGATCTCCAACTGGTCGCGCCACCTGGATCTGGATGCCGAACAGGCGCTGCGGGCGGCGTCGCTCAAGTTCGAACGGCGATTCGAATGCATGGAAGAAGAGGCGCAGCGCGCGCGGCTGTCGCTCGAGTCGCTCTCGCCAGCCCAATGGGAGCAGCTCTGGTCGGTTGCCAAGTCACTGAACGGCAAGCGTTAAATGCGGACGAATGGTCAGTTCAGCGGTGGTTCATCGGTTGCGACTTAACATCGCGGCTGTTTATATGGGGCCAATGCGCGCAGGGGCGGAGAAATAGTAATGGCAGCGGCACGAAGGTTAATAGCCTGCGCATTAGTGGCCGGCGCATTGGTGCTGGCGCTGCTGCCGGTTACCGTGGCCCTGGCCGATGCCGAGCAGAACGTCCGCGCCGAGCCCGAACTCACGCGCGTTCAGGCCACCGAGATCGTGCAGAAGCGCTATGCCGCGCGCGTGGTGCGCGCCTCCGACACCGATGAGGGTGGCCGTCATCTCTATGTTTTCAAATTGCTGTCCGAAGCCGGCAAGGTGTGGATCGTGCGCGTCGATGCGCACAGCGGCGCGGAAGTACCCTGAGAATTCACCGAGTACGCGATGCGGGTGCTGGTAGTCGAAGATGAGGCCGCGCTGCGCGAAGCGCTCAAGGCCGATCTGACGGCGGCCGGGCACACCGTCGACACGGCCGTCGACGGTGAAGAGGGGCTGTTCGCCGGCACCGAATATCCCATCGATGTGGCCATCATCGATCTGGGCTTACCCAAGATTCCCGGGTTCGAACTGATCCGCCAGCTGCGCGCGCGCGGCAAGAGCTTTGGCATCCTGGTGCTGACGGCTCGCGACAGTTGGCAGGACAAGGTCGAGGGGTTGAGCGCAGGCGCGGACGACTATGTGGCCAAGCCGTTTCATTTTGCCGAGGTGCAGGCGCGGCTGTCCGCGCTGCTACGCCGCTCGGCCGGCTGGTCCAGTCCGCGGCTGGTGTGCGGCCCGATCGAGCTCGATTCGCAGGCACAGACCGTGAGCGTGCAGGGCCTGGTGGTGGACCTGACGAGTTTCGAGTACCGCATTCTCGAACACCTGATGCTGCGCGCCGGTGAGGTGCTGTCGAAGTCCGAACTCACCGAACGGTTGTATGCACAGGATTTCGATCGCGACAGCAACGTGGTCGAGGTGCTCATCGGCCGATTGCGCCGCAAGCTTGATCCCGACGACACGCTCAAGCCAATCGAAACACTGCGTGGCCGAGGCTATCGCTTAGGGCTGCCGCGCAGCGGCGCAGCAGCGTCCGTTCCCGCGCCCGCGCGCTGATGCAGCGCTCGCCACCGTCGGTCAGCCGGCGCCTGCTGTTCGCGGTGGCAGTGCCGCTGGTGCTGTTCTTCGCGCTCACGATCGCGGTTCTCGACAGTGTTTTCCGGCAACTGCAGGACACCGCGCTGCGCGAGCTGCTGGCCGAACAGGTGGTCGGACTGGTTACCTCGGTGGACCTGAACAGAGAGGGCCGTCTCGAGGTCGTCATGCTCGATCCCGAGATGCGCATGGAGCTGCCGGGCTCGGGACTGTATGCGACGGTGCGCGAACAGAATGGCAGGCTGATATGGAGCTCGGCCTCGCTCGCCGGCACCGATCTTACGCTGGGCACCCGACTGCCGGTGGGCGGCACGGATTTCCGCTATCTCGTGGCCAGGGACGGCACGCGCGTGGCGGCGCTCAGCCGGGGCCTGCAGTGGGACTACGCTCCGGGCACTTCCAAGGACCTGGTGTTTACGGCCGCCGATACCACCGAGCCGCAGCGGCGACAGCTGGCGCACTTCCGGCAGCAGATGGCCGGCTGGTTCGGTGGACTGGTGCTGGTGCTGCTCGCGACCATGGCGTGGATGATGCGACGCGCGCTCGCGCCCGTCCGGCGGCTCGAGCAGGAAATCGCGGCGGTCGAAGCGGGTCGGGTACAGGGATTGGGCAGTGACTATCCGCGCGAGCTGGCCGGCGTCACCCGGGGATTGAATGCATTGCTCGAATCCGAGCGCAATCGCATCGCGCGTTATCGCGATACGCTCGGCAACCTGGCCCACAGTCTCAAGACGCCGCTGGCCGTCATGCGCGCGAATCCCGACAGCAGCGCCATCCAGGTCGAGGTCGATCGCATGGCGAAGATCGTCGATCATCAACTCAAGCGCGCGGCTGCCGGTGGTGGCGCCACGCTGGGGCAGGCCGGTGTGCCGCTGTTGCCGCTGGCGGCGGATCTGCGGCTGACGCTGCTCAAGGTGCACGCGCGCAAGGATCTGCGCATCGATGTGGATATCGCCGCATCGCTCGGCTTCATCGGTGACACCGGGGATATCCTGGAGCTGTTGGGCAATCTGCTCGACAACGCCTGCAAGTGGTGTCGCACGCGCGTCGCGGTCAGCGCCCGCCTGGACCCGGCGCGCGAGTTGCCGCGGCGGCTCTCGGTCGTGGTCGAAGATGACGGTGCCGGTATCGCTGCGGCCGACCGGGTGCGCGTCATCGAGCGCGGGGTGCGCGCGGATGAAGAGGTTCCGGGTCACGGACTGGGCCTCGCCATGGTGCGCGAGACCGTCGCCCTGTACGGCGGACAGTTCTTCATTGACAGCTCGCCCACACTCGGCGGCGCGCGCGTCGAGCTGCAGCTACCCGGCCGTTGACTCGAATTCGATGCCCTGGGCAAGCGGCAGCGCGCTGCTCCAGTTGGTGGTGTTGGTCTGTCGGCGCATGTAGGCCTGCCACGCATCCGAGCCGGCTTCCCGCCCGCCACCGGTGTCCTTCTCGCCGCCAAAGGCGCCGCCGATCTCGGCGCCAGATGTGCCGATATTGATGTTGGCGATGCCGCAGTCGCTGCCGCCATGGCTCAGGTACCGCTCGGCATTGGCAAGCCGCTGCGTGAACAGCGCCGAGGACAGTCCATAGGCCGACTGATTCTGGATGGCGATGGCCTCATCGAGCGAGTCGGCCGGAATCAGATACAGAATTGGCGCGAAGGTTTCGTGCTGAACGATGTCCCAATCGTTGCGCGCGACGATGATCGCCGGCTCGACGAAATTGCCGGGCCGCTTGAGGACGGCACCCCCCACCAGCAACGTACCGCCGGCAGCACGTGCAGCGGCAATGGCACGCTCGAAGGCCTGCACCGCCAGGCGGTCGATCAGCGGCCCGACCAGGGTCTTGGGGTCGAGGGGGTCGCCGATGCGCGCCTGTCGATACGCATGCACCAGTTTTTGTTCCAGCGTCGCAAGGCGCGAACGATGCACGATCACGCGCCGCGTCGTGGTGCAGCGCTGCCCCGCGGTGCCGAGCGCGCCGAACACGATGGCACGCGCGGCCATATCGAGATCCGCGGTTTCATCGACGATGATGGCGTTGTTGCCGCCCAGTTCGAGCAGCGACTTGCCCAATCGCGCGGCCACGGTCTGTGCGATGCCACGGCCGACGGCGGTCGAGCCGGTGAATGAAAGCAGTGCCACGCGGTGGTCCGCCGCCAGCCGCTGACCGTGCTCGCTGCCCTGGTCGAGCAGCAGCTGAAAAATCGGCGGCGCACGATGCCGTTCGAGCACCCGGTTGCAAAGCTGTTGCACGGCGAGCGCGCACAGCGGTGTCTTCGCCGAGGGCTTCCAGATGCAGGCATTGCCGCAGATCGCCGCCAGCAGCGCATTCCAGGACCAGACGGCGACCGGAAAATTGAACGCGGTAATGATGCCGACCACACCGAGCGGGTGCCATTGTTCGTACATGCGGTGCTGCGCGCGTTCCGAATGCATGGTGCGGCCGTAGAGCATGCGCGATTGACCGACTGCAAAGTCGGCGATGTCGATCATCTCCTGCACCTCGCCGAGCGCCTCGGGCAGGATCTTGCCGTTCTCGAGCGCGATGATCATCGCCAGTTCCTGCTTGTGCGCGCGCAGCTCCTCGGCAATGTGGCGCACGATCTGGCCGCGCGCGGGGGCCGGCACCTCGGCCCAGCTGCGCGCCGCCTGCAGCGCCCGAACCATGGTGGATTCGTAGTCCGCGGCGCTGCTGACTGTCACGCGCGCCAGCAGGCTGCCGTCGGCGGGATTGAAAGTCTCGAGCGCGCCGGCGCCTTCCGGCGCCATCCCGATATCGAAATGCGCCAGCAATGCCGCTGGAGTCTGGTGCGTGATCGCGGTGTGGTTCATGTCCGAAGCGTCCGTTGCCGGCCCGGTGCGCCGCTGAGCACCACATCGCCGGAGATATCCTTGCTGCCGCCGGATGCGAGATGCCTGCCGAAGCGGTTGCCGAGAATGTCGGGCAGGCGGAAGGACTCCTGTGTTACCAATCCGTGATGCTGCTCCGGGTTGTCGAGCACCAGATCCAGCACCGCGCAAAGTCCCGAGGCGGTCGTCACCTGGATGGCGGACCAGAGACGGCCGGCAATCATCTGGGGGTAGATCTTGCTGACGTAGTTTTCCTCGCGCAGCTCGCCGTTCTGCTGGCCGGTGACCGCCGCATACACGATCACGACATCCTGCAGCGTCTGCGGCACGGCATTTTCCAGGATGCGTTTGAGCGTGGCGCGGTCGTGGTTGAGCTTCAGATCGTTCATGAGCAGACGCATCTGTGCGCAATGGCCCGGATAGCGAATGGTTTTGTAATCCATGCTTTCGCAGTGCGTGCCGCAGGTTTGCGCCAGCGAGCCGAGACCGCCGGAGGTGTTGAATGCCTCGTACAGCGTGCCGTCGATCTCGATTTCCTCCAGGCCCTCGAGCGGCCGAATCTCGACCAGCCTGCCGTCGGCCATGGCCTCGCACGGGTTGCCGTACTCGTTAATGAGTCCCTCGGTCGACCAGGTCAAGGAGTATTTGAGAACGTTGTGCGGATGCTGCGGCAGCGCGCCGACGCGCAGGCGCACGCTGCGCAGCGTGTCGAAGTGGCGGATCAGCTCGCCGCCGGCGATGCTGATGAAGCCGGGAGCGAGCCCGCACTGCGGCACGAATGCCTGCGAAGCCCCACGCGAGAGCGCCGTGATCTGGCGCGTGACTTCGACATCTTCCGTGAGGTCGAAGTAATGGGCGCCGGCTTCGCGCGCCGCGGCACCCACCTGCGGATTGCAGTGATAGGGAAGGCTCGAAACCACCGCGTCTACCGGATCGGAGCGCAGTCGCGCCTGCAGCGCCCTCGCGTCCGTGGCATCTAGTTGAACCGAATGAACGTTTGCCAACCCGTGCGCGCGTGCCACACCGGCCGCCGCATTGCCGTCGACGTCGGCGAGATGGACCTCGTAGTCCGCGGACTCGGCCAGCAGGCCTGAAATCAGCGCGCCGATCTTGCCGGCCCCCAGAACCAGCACCTTACGCATGCGATGCCCCCGAAAAAGACGCGCATGTTAGCATTGGCGCATGCGTTCCACCGACAGCAATTCCTGGCATCCGGCGAGCTGGCAGTCGCGCAAGGCCGCGCAGCAGCCCGTCTACGAGGACCCCGAGGCTTTGGCCAAGGTGGTGTCGGAACTGGCGCGGTTGCCTCCGATCGTCGTCTCGTGGGAAGTCGAAAACCTGCGGGAACGGCTGGCGGCGGTGCAGCGCGGCGAGGGATTCCTGCTGCAGGGCGGCGATTGCGCCGAGAGCTTCGTCGAGTGTGAATCCGACCGCATTGCCAAGCAGCTGAAGGTGCTGCTGCAGATGAGCCTGGTGCTGCTGTCGGGCATGAAGAAGCCGGTCATCCGCGTCGGCCGCATGGCCGGCCAGTACGCCAAGCCGCGCTCGGCCGACATGGAGACACGCGAGGGTGTGACGCTGCCGGCCTATCGCGGCGATCTGGTGAACCGGCCCGAGTTCACGCCCGAGGCCCGGCGCGCTGACCCGCAGCTGCTGCTGCGCGGCTACGAGCGCGCCGCGCTGACGCTGAATTTTGTGCGCGCGCTGGTCGACGGCGGTTTTGCGGACCTCCATCACCCCGAATATTGGGACCTGGGTTTCGTGCGTCACGCGCAGCTGCGCGACGCCTATGAGCGCACCGCGCGCTCGATCGGCGATGCGCTCGATTTCTTCGAGTCGCTGAGCGGCAAGCGCGTGCACGAAGCCACGCGCGTGGATTTTTTCGCCAGCCATGAGGGACTGCACCTGCTGTACGAGCAGGCACAGACGCGCTACATCGCGCGCCAGAACCGCTGGTACAACCTATCCACGCACATGCCGTGGATCGGCATGCGCACCGCGGCGCTCGAGGGCGCGCATGTGGAGTATTTCCGTGGCATCTCCAATCCGATCGGCATCAAGATCGGCGCGGCAATGAGCGAGCAGTGGCTGCAGGAACTGGTGACCACGCTCAATCCGCAGAACCAGCCCGGGCGGCTGACGCTGATTCATCGCTTCGGCGCCAAGGACATCGAGAAGTCGCTGCCGGCAGCGATTGCAGCGGTCAAGCGCACCGGCCACACCGTGCTGTGGTGCTGCGACCCGATGCACGGCAACACCGAGACCAGCACCGGCGGCTTCAAGACGCGTCGCTTCGAGAACATTCTCAAGGAACTGGACCTGGCATTTCGCATTCACGCCGACCAGGGATCCTACCTGGGTGGCGCGCACATCGAGCTCACGGGCGAGGATGTCACCGAGTGCACGGGCGGCGCACGCGGACTTACCGATGCGGATCTGCAGCGAGCCTACCGTTCACAGGTCGATCCCAGGCTCAACTACGAGCAGGCGCTGGAGCTGGCGATGCTGATCGCCGAGCGCGGCAACCGCAAGCCATGAGGCTCCGCGCGCACTGAACGGCCGCCGCGGGTGCGGGCCATGAGCGAACGCGAATTCGACGCCAAAGACTTCGTGGCGACCTTGCCGCAGCGTCCCGGGGTGTACCGCATGTACGCCGCCGGCGATGAACTCATCTATGTGGGCAAGGCGGCACGCTTGCGCGATCGGGTCGGCAGCTACTTCGCCAGCAAGCAGCTCTCCCCCAAGGTCGCGGCCCTGGTGGCACGCGTGGCGCGCATCGAGGTCACCGTGGTCGACACGGAAGCCGAGGCGCTGCTGCTCGAGAGCAATCTCATCAAAGCGCACCGTCCGCGCTACAACATTGTCCTGCGCGACGATAAATCCTTTCCCTACATCCTCTGTCCGGCGGGGCATGAGTTCCCGCGGCTGGTGTTCTATCGCGGGCCGCGCCAGCCGGGGAGCCGCCAGTACGGTCCTTTTCCCAGTGCCTCGGCGGTCAAGGAAGTGCTGCAGCACCTGCAGAAAGTGTTTCGCATCCGCAACTGCCGCGACTCCTTTTTCGCCAATCGCAGCCGCCCCTGCCTGCAGTACCAGATCGGACGCTGCTCAGCGCCATGCGTAGGTCTGATCGATGCCCCGAGCTACGCGCGCGATGTCGAGGGGGCCATCGGTGTGCTCGAAGGCCGTAACCTCGAAGTGATCGCCGAACTGCAGCGACGCATGGAGGCCGCGGCGGGGTCGCTGCAGTTCGAGGATGCGGCGCGGCTGCGCGATCAATTGCGCGAACTGCAGGAGATTCGTGCGCAGCAGATCGCCCACACTCAGCGCCCGACCGATACCGACGTGGTCGTCATTGCCGGGGAGCCCGGGCAATACGCGATCTGCGTGCTGCCGGTGCGCGATGGCCAGAATCTCGGCACCGCCAGCTACTTTCCGGCCAGCGCGCTGTCTGAGCCCGGCGAAACGCTGGCGGGATTCCTGATGCTCTATTACAGCCGCGAGTCACCGCCGCCCGAGGTGCTGATCAACCTGACGCTGCCCGATCGCGACGCGCTGATGGAGGCGCTGGGCAAATCGCTGGGCCGCGTGCCGCAACTGCGCGTGCCGCAGCGCGGACGCGGGGTCAAGTGGATCGAACTCGCGCAGGAGAATGCGCACAACGCGCTGCGCATGCGTCGCGCCCAGGCGGAACTCGCGGCCGAGGGGCGACAGATTCTCGAGCGCGTGCTCAAACTGCCGGCGCCGCCCGAGCGGGTGGAGTGCTTCGATGTCAGCCACACGGCCGGCGAGGGGACCGTAGCCTCCTGCGTGGTCTTCGGACCGGACGGTGCGCACAAGCGCGACTATCGGCGCTACAACATAGAAGGAGTCACGGCGGGGGACGACTATGGCGCCATGCACCAGGCGCTGCGGCGCCACGGCGCCCGCATCGCGGCCGGCGAGCGCGCGCGCCCGGACCTGTTGCTCATCGATGGTGGTCCGGGACAGGTCGACGCCGCCGTCTCGGCGCTGGCCGAGGCCGGCGCTGATGGCTTGTCCGTGGTAGGCGTATCCAAGGGCGCGGACCGGCGCCCGGGGCAGGAACGGCTGCATCTGCCCGGCGACCCGATACCGGTGATTCTCGAGGCCGACAGTGCGGCCCTGCACTTTATCCAGCGGGTGCGCGATGAAGCGCACCGCTTTGCGATCACCGGCCATCGCCGGCGGCGCGCGCGGCGCTACCGCGAATCGATTCTGGAAACCGTGCCGGGGCTGGGACCGGCGCGCCGGCGCGCGATCCTGACCCACTTCGGCGGGCTGCAGGGCGTCATGCGGGCCGCGGTCGTGGACCTGGAAAAAGTGGCCGGCGTCGGCGCAGCGATGGCGCGTTCGATCTATGATCATCTGCACCCGGGGGCGTGATGATCTGGAACCTGCCGAACATACTCACGTGGCTGCGCATTCTGGCGATTCCGCTGGTGGTGCTGCTGTTCTTTCTCGGCGACCGCACGCCCGCGAGCTGGGCCGATCCGGTTGCCGGCCTGTTGTTCGCGGCCGCCGCCATCACCGACTCGCTCGATGGCTATCTCGCGCGGCGGCTGGGCCAGATCACGCGGCTCGGTGCCTTTCTCGACCCGGTGGCCGACAAGCTCATGGTGGCCGTGGCGCTGGTGCTGATCGTCAGCCAGGACTCACGCCCGGTGATGGTGCTGACCGCAGTGGTCATCATTGGCCGCGAGATCGCGATCTCGGCGCTGCGCGAATGGATGGCGGGCATCGGCCAGCGCACGGCGGTCGCGGTGTCGCGCATCGGCAAGTACAAGACCATCCTGCAGATGACGGGATTGACCATGCTGCTGTACCGGCACGATCTGTTGGGACTTCCCATCTATGCACTCGGTCAGTGGCTCACCATCGTGGCCGCGGCGCTGACGCTGTTCTCGATGGCACTGTACCTGCGCGCCGCGTGGCCGCATCTGCGGGCGTCGCCGTGACAGTTCCGGCCTGATGCCATCCTCGCTGTTCGATTTGACGGGCAAGGTGGCGCTCGTCACCGGCGCGACGCGCGGCATCGGTTTGAGCATAGCCACCGAGATGGCGCGTGCGGGCGCCCAGGTCGTTATTTCAAGTAATGAGCCCCGGGTCTGCGAAGAGGTGTCCGAGGATCTGCGCCGCCAGGGATTGGACGTGATCGGGATCGCCTGCGATGTGGGCGAGCGTGCGCAGCTCGAAGCGCTCGTGAGCCGGACGCTCTCGCAGCGCGCCCGCATCGATGTGCTGGTGTGCAATGCCGGTGTCGCGCCGCACGCAGGTCCGATCGCCAGCGCCACCGATGCGGATTGGGACCTGACCATGACGGTCAATTTGCGCAGCGCTCTGTGGCTCACCAGCCTGGTCATTCCGGACATGGCGCAGCGGCGCGATGGCGTCATCATCCTGACCGCCAGTCTCTCGAGCGTGCGCGGCAACAGGGGCATCGGTCTTTATGGCCTGTCCAAGGCCGGGGTGGCGCAACTGGCTCGCAATCTCGCGGTGGAGTGGGGGCCTGCCAATGTCCGGGTCAATGCCATCTCGCCCGGCGTCATCGCCACCGAGTTCGCGCGCCCGCTCACCGACAATGAAACGGTGCTGGCGCGCCGGTTGGCGCTGACCCCGCTACGTCGTGTCGGTGAGCCTGCCGAGATCGCCGGGGTGGCCGTGATGCTCGCAGCGCGCGCCGGGGCGTTCATCACGGGCCAGAATCTCATCGTCGATGGCGGTACGCTCATCAGCGACGGCAACTAGCGGCAGTCGCAGACAAGCAGATCCCTGCAAATCTGTGACGCGCTGCTCACTACGCGGAATGCCCGACGGCGGCGGTAAAGTCCCGAGCCGGCGTAGCCGATATCTCCAATGAAAGCCGGTTAGCTAAGGGATCAACGGAGCGGGCTGTGTCCAAAAGAATTCTCGCCGTCGACGACTCACCATCGATGCGGCACATGGTCAGTGTGACGCTTCGCGGGGCTGGCTACGAAGTAGTGGAAGCCGCTGACGGCGAAGAAGCCCTGGAATATGCGCGCGGCCATTCGGTGGACCTGGTCCTGGCCGACGTCAACATGCCGCGCATGAATGGCATCACCCTGGTGGCTCATCTTCGAACGCTTCCGGAATATCGCCTGACACCGTTGCTGCTGCTGACCACCGAATCGAGCCAGCAGAGCAAGCAACAGGGCAAACAGGCCGGTGCCACCGGCTGGATGGTCAAGCCCTTTCATCCCGATCAACTGCTCGCGACGCTCGATCGCGTGCTGAGCGGCTCGGCGAAGATGCCGGCCCAGGCTCAAGGCGGCTAAACATGAACTCATCCGCTGAGCAGAATGCGGCGCGCGGACTGCACCAGTTCCTCAACCTGGGCGTGGCGCAGCTCGATGCGGCGGTACGCGAAAGCGACGCCCAGGTCGACAAGATTGCACAGAGCCTCGCTGCCATCGCCAGCGATATGCAGCAGTTCGACGCGGTTTCCAGTTCGCCTGCCAACAATGCCGAGCTCGTAGCTTCCGTGCGCACCTCGGTGGCCGCCGCGGTCAAAGCCCTGCAGTTCTACGACAAGCTGATCCAGCGACTTACGCACGTGCGCTCGGGCCTGGCGATACCCGCGGATGCCACCGCCGACCTGGGCGCGGCCTCCAGCGTCGACTGGAATGGCATTCTCGATCAGGTGCGCTCGCGTTACAGCATGGTCGAGGAACGCGTGCTGTTCGATTTCATGATGCGTGGACTGCGCGCCGAGCAGATGCTCAAGGCGCTGCAGAGCCTGCGCGAAGCCTCGGCGCCTGGGGAACTGGAACTCTTCTAGACGCCCAGGCTAGACGCCCAGGCCTGAGAGCATGGCGTCGATGTCCTCCTGGCCGCCCACCGTGTCCCCGTGCGCGACGCCGGGTACGACCGGGCCGTAGGTGCCGGTAGCGACCGGCTTCGAATCGCGATCGAATTCAAACCGGTCGATGCGAACCAGATCGCCCAACGCCGCCTCCAACTCATCGACCAGCTGCATGACATTGCGGATGATCTGCCCGCTCAGGTCCTGGTAGCCCTGCGCGAGCAGCACATCGGTCAGCCGCGCACGCACGGTCTTCATATGGGCCTGGGTCTGCTGCAAAAAGCGGCCGACATCGGCGCTCATGCCAGGCAGTCCCTGCAAACGGTGCGCCTCCTGTGCCACCGCATCCACCAGCGGGCAGGATTGGTCGACCAGATCCATCGTGTGATGGGCCGCATCGTCGGTGAGTTTCAGCACATGCGCGAGCCGCTGGCGTGCGTCGGGCACCTGGCGCTCGGCCATCTCGGCCAGTCGTGATTCGGCGCGAAAGCGCTCGAGCGCGGCCTGCAGGTCGCCGCGGACCTTGCGTACGCTGGTCATGACGGAGGAATCCTGCAGGGAATTGAAGCCGCGCATCGCGGCCGAGAATGCCGCCTCGTCGTCGGCCGTCAATGCGGCCTGCATCGCCTCTACCCATGGACGGTAGTCGGCCGACTGGCGCGATATCGTATCCATGGAGCCGCGATCAGGCCGCGGCGGAAGGCTTGACGGCGAAGATCTTGTCGATCTTCTCCTTGAGAGTGACTGCTGTGAACGGCTTGATGACATAGCCGCTGACGCCGGCCTGCGCGGCTTCGACGATCTGCTCGCGCTTGGCTTCGGCAGTCAGCATCAGCACCGGCAGCTTCTTCAGGCGCTCATCGGCCCGTACCTGCCGCAACAGTTCCACGCCCTGCATCCCCGGCATGTTCCAGTCCGTGATCAGCAGGTCAAAGTTGCCCGCCTTGAGCAACGGCAATGCGGTCAGGCCGTCGTCGGCTTCCGTTATGTTAGAAAAGCCCAGGTCTTGAAGCAGGCCCTTGATGATCCGTCGCATGGTCGAGAAGTCGTCGACTACCAGGATACTCATGCCGGCTTGTGCGCTCACTCTGGCCTCCACCTGATCATTGCGCTGCAACTGCGCATTGCGTTAGGTCGTTATCGGCCCGGGGAGTCTGTTGCTTGAGGGCTGCGCACGCTAGATGCGGCTGCCGCGGTTGTTAGCGGGGTCACAAAACGCCCCCGGAAACCGGAATGTGATCCAGGTCCCTTCAAGTATTCCACCCGGATAGCCGTAACAGCTTGATGGAACGGAGTCGCAGCATGTCAGAGGGCACCCAGACAACCGCCGAGGACACCGCTACCCAGCCGCGCGGACGCGTCGTGCTGGGCGGCAGCTGCACCATTCACGAGGGCGCGGCCATCAAGGCTCATATGATCGAGCAGCTCGCGCGCCCGGGTCCCTATGAAATTGACGGCAGCGCGGTCAGCCGGGTCGATGCCGCCGGCGTGCAGCTGATCGTCGCCTTTGCGCTCGATTGCCTGGAGCGCGGTCTCGAGTACGCCTGGATCGGGCGATCGCCGACACTCGAGCAGGCCATCGAATTGCTCAGCGTCGGCGCATTGCTGGAAAGTCCCGGCGCGGCCATGACTCCATGACGCTAGACCTCGCACAATTTCACCAGACTTTCTTCGAGGAGAGCTTCGAAGCGCTCGGCTCGATGGAGGCGGCATTGCTCAAGCTCAGCGCGGGCGAGGCCGACGAGGAGCTGATCAACACCATCTTTCGCGTCGCGCACTCCATCAAGGGCGGCAGCGCCACCTTCGGCTTCGCTGATGTCGCGGCATTTACCCACACGCTCGAGACGCTGCTCGATCAGCTGCGCAGCGGACAGCGCCAGGTGCAGTCGGGCACGGTCGATGTCCTGCTGCGCTCGGTCGATGTGCTGCGCGAGATGCTGGCCGCCACCCAGCGCAAGCAGCCGGCCGATGCCGCATTGGCCGCCGGACTGCACGCGGAACTCCAGGCCATTGTCAAAAGCCCCGCCAGCGCGGCGGTGGCCGCCGCCGCGGCCGCACCGGCAGCCGTTCCTGTGATCGCGGCAACGACTGCGATCGCGATGGCCGAGCCGGGCGGAGTGGCCATCAGCGGCTGGCGCATACGTCTGGCACCCGGCGCGCAGATGATGGAGCACGGCAACGACCCGCTGCGCATGATGCGCGAGCTGGCCGGCCTCGGTGCATTGGTCACGCGCGTCGATGCCAGCAAAGTGCCGACACTGGCCGAACTGGATCCTGAAGTCTGTGTGCTCTCCTGGCAGATGGAACTGCGTACCGATGCCGATCGGGCCGCGATCGAACAGGTTTTCGAGTGGGCCATCGGCGAGTGCATGCTGTCGATCGAGCCGTTATCGGCCGAACCTGCAGCTGTGACCCCCGCGGCGGCAACTGCCCCTGCTGCCGCCGTTCCCGCTGCCGCTACGGCTGCCCCAGCGCCTGCGGCCACGACCAAGCCAGCCCCTGGCGCACCGGAAGCTGCGCGCGGGTCATCGGGCGAGGGCGGCTCGATTCGCGTCAGCATCGAGAAGATCGATGAGCTGCTGAATTCAGTGGGCGAGTTGGTGATCACACAGTCGGTGTGCAGTCAGCTCGCCGCCTCGCTCGAAGGCCGCCCGGCGAACGATCTGCGCAACGCACTGGTGCAGTTCGAGCGCCACATGCGCGAGCTGCAGGAAAACGTCATGCGGGTGCGCATGCTGCCGATCGCTTCGATCTTCAATCGTTTCCCGCGCATGATCCGCGACCTCGGACAGCGGCTGGGCAAGAAGCTCGAACTGAAGATGAGCGGTGATCAGACCGAGCTCGACAAGACCGTGCTCGAGAAGATCGGCGACCCGCTGGTACACCTGGTGCGCAACGCGGTCGATCACGGCATCGAGACGCCCGACAAGCGCAGCGCGGCCGGCAAGGATGAGACGGGCACCATCTCTCTGCACGCTTATCACAAGGGCGGCAATGTCATCGTCGAGGTGTCGGATGACGGCGCGGGCCTGAACCGCGATCGCATCCTCGCCAAGGCGCGCGAGCGCGGCCTGGTCGGCGCCGATGAGGAGCTGTCGGAAGACAAGATCAACAACCTGATCTTCGCGCCCGGATTCTCCACGGCCGAGGTACTGAGCGATGTCTCCGGGCGCGGCGTGGGCATGGACGTGGTGCGGCGGAATATCAACGAAATCGGCGGCCACGTGCAGCTCTACTCGACTCCGGGCAAGGGCAGCACGGTCCGCATCCGGCTGCCGCTGACACTGGCGATACTCGACGGCCAGCTGGCGCGCGTGGGCAAGGAAATCTACATCGTGCCCATCGTCTCGATTGTCGAGACGATCCAGATCAAGCGCGACCAGATCAGTTCTCTGGCCGGCAAGGCGGAGCTGTTCCGTCTGCGCGATGAGTACATCCCCATCGTGCGGCTCTACGAATTGTTCGGCAGCCACGCTGACAACACCGATCTGGTGAATGGCCTGCTGATGATCGTCGAGGCCGACGGCAAGCGCGTGGGGCTGTTCGTCGATGAGCTGATGTCGCAGCAGCAGGTGGTCATCAAGAGCCTCGAGACCAACTTCCGTGCGATTACCGCCCTCGCGGGCGCGACCATGCTTGGCGATGGCCACGTGGCACTGATTCTGGATATCCCGGGCGTCATCGTGCGCTACCTGGATCAGCCGGCGCGAAGCGCGTCGTCCAGGGAGGCCGCTTGAACCCGCCCACCGACGGCTCGCAGCAGTTCCTGACCTTCAAGCTCGCCGACGAGGAGTATGGCGTCGGCATTCTCATGGTGCAGGAGATCCGCGGCTGGTCGGCCGTGACGGCAATTCCGCATGCGCCGCCCTGGGTGCTTGGTGTCATGGATCTGCGCGGTGTGGCGGTGCCGGTCATCGACCTGCGCCGGCGTTTCGAGCTCGCGCCGGGGACCTTCGGCCCATCGACCGTCGTGATCGTGATCCGCGTTCCCAACGACGGCCAGGAACGCACCGTCGGGCTCGTGGTGGATGCGGTCTCGGAGGTCTATGACATCGACGCCGCGACATTCCGCCGCCTCCCTGAGCTCGGCAGCGCCGCGTCGGCCGATATCGTGCACGGTTTGGCACAGGCCGACGGCAAGACCCTGATTCTGCTCAATGCCGCGCGGCTGGCCGTGGGCTCGCTGCACTGACTGGCATTCAAAGGGAAGATGACATGGCACGAGACGCTGGCGTGAAAGCGACCAAACGCGGCCAGGACGCCGAGCTGGCGGCCCTGCGCGAGCAACTGGCCGCCTGTAACCGCGAGCTCGATGAGCAGCGCGCGCGCGCCGCGCGCGCGGAGCGCCAGAGCGCCGCCCGGGCGCGGGTCGATGCGGCGCTCGACCGGCTTTCGGCCAACGTCATGTTGGTCGATGCCGACCACCGGATCCTGTTTCTGAGTCGTTCCTTGCGCCAGATGTTCCGCGACAACGCGGCCTCGCTGCGCCGCGAAATCGACAGCTTTGATCCTGAGGCACTCATCGGTGCCCATTTCAACACGCTGCGCGTGGATGTCGGCTCGATCGATGCGGGCATCACCGAGCTCAATCTCGGCGGCTTAAGTTTTGCGATCACGGCCGCAACAGTCGCCGATGCCGACGGGCAGCGCCTGGGATCGGTGATCGAATGGGTGGATCGAACCCGGGAAATCGAGTTCGAGGAGGAAGTGGCAGCGGTGGTTGGCGCTGCGCGAGCCGGCGATCTGCAAGCACGCATGGCGTCCGCCGACACGCAGCACTTTCACGGCAGGCTTAGCGCAGGACTCAACGGACTGCTCGACAATCTGATGCAGGTGGTGAGCCAAATGAAGGCCGCAGCCTCTGCCGTGCAGGACGGCGCGGCGGAGATTTCCGCGGGCAACGTGAATCTGTCCGAACGTACCGAGAAAACTGCCGCGAGCCTGGAGCAGACCGCCTCATCGATGGAACAGATGACCGCCACGGTCAAGCAGACCGCGGAAAATGCCGGCCAGGCCAATCAGCTGGCCATGGCCGCGCGGCAGCAGGCGGAAAAGGGCGGCTCGGTGGTCGGCTCGGCGGTCGCGGCCATGAGCGCGATCAACGGCGCCTCGAAGAAGATCGCCGACATCATCGGCGTCATCGATGAGATCGCCTTTCAGACCAACCTGCTGGCGCTCAACGCCGCGGTCGAAGCAGCGCGTGCCGGCGAACAGGGACGAGGTTTTGCCGTGGTGGCCACCGAGGTGCGCAACCTCGCCGGGCGCAGTGCCACGGCTGCCAAGGAGATCAAGGCGCTGATCCAGGACAGCGTGGCCAAGGTCGAGGAGGGCAGCAAGCTGGTCGACGAGTCGGGCAGGACGCTGGCGGAGATCGTCGGCGCGGTCAAGAAAGTCACCGACATCGTGGCCGAGATCGCATCGGCCAGTCGTGAGCAGTCGGCAGGTATCGAGCAGGTCAATCGGGCCGTACTCGACATGGACGCGGCCACGCAAGAGGACTCGACACTGGTGCAGCAGGCCTCCGCGGCCAGCCGTGCGATTGTCGACCACGCGAAATCCCTCGGTGCGCTGATCGCCAAATACCGGGTGCCCGAGACCAGGCGGGTGGCCCCCCGCCGGCCGGCCCCCGAGCCGGCGCCTCAGCCGCCACCCCAACCGGCCCCTGGGCCGACCCGCAGTGTGCCCCGGGCGGCCGCGCCGACGCGAGCCGCCGTTGCAGCACAGGCCGTGGCCCGCGATCAGGAATGGCAGGAATTCTGAGGAGCCGATGCATGACGCAGTCGATGAGCACCCTTGAGCCTTCGTCCCCGGGCGCAGCCGCGGCCGGGACGCAGTACCTGACTTTCGTTTGCGGCGGCGAGGAATACGGCGTCGAGATCCTGCGCGTGCAGGAGATCAAGGGCTGGGATCACGTCACGCGTGTTCCCTATGCTCCCGCTTACGTTCTGGGCGTGATGAATCTGCGCGGCATGATCGTGCCGGTCATCGATTTGCGCACGCGCCTGAAACTGCCGAAGCGCAACTTCGATGCATCGACTGTGGTGATCGTCGTGCGTGTGCGCAGCTCGCGCGGCGAGAAGACCGTCGGCATCGTGGTCGACGCGGTGTCCGAGGTCTACAGCGTCGTCGCCGATGCCATCCAGCCCGTGCCGGAACTGGGCGGCATCGCCGATGGCAGTTGTGTGCGCGGCATTGCGACCGTGGACGGCAAGATGGTGATGTTGCTCGACATCGATTCGCTGGTTGCAGCGTGCGTCGAGACCGACGCACCACGGTCGCTGAACGGCTGAGGCATCGGGGAGCGGCATGGCACAGGCGCAGGCGGCAAACCTGGAATTGGGCGGCGGAGGCACGAATGAGATCGTGTTGTCCGATGCCGAGTTCGGCCGCATCTGCGAGCTGGTGCGCGAGCACAGCGGTATTGCCCTCAGCGACGCCAAGCGGCAGATGGTCTATGGGCGGCTGGTACGACGGCTGCGTGCGCTGCGGCTGTCGAGCTTTGCCGACTATCTGCAGCTGCTCGAGCGCGGCGAGCCGGTCGAGCTGCAGGAATTCACCAACGCCATCACCACCAATCTGACGTCATTCTTCCGCGAGTCTCATCACTTCGATTACCTGTCACAGCAGCTGCTGCCGGCCATCGCGCCGGCGGCGCGCGCGTCGGGGCGGCTGCGTATCTGGTCGAGCGCGTGCTCCACCGGCGAAGAGCCCTACAGCATTGCCATGGTCATGCGTGAGAAGCAGGATCTTTTCAACGGCGTCGACGCCAAGATCCTGGCGACCGATCTGGATTCCAACGTGCTCGCCACGGCGCAGGCCGGGGTGTATCCGGCCGAGCGGCTGACGCAGATGGCGCCTTGGCGGGTGAAGGAGTTCTTCCGTGAAGGCACCGGCTCACTTCAGGGCGCGGTCAAAGTATCGCCCGCGCTCCAGCAGCTGATCACCTTCAAGCAGCTGAATCTCATGCACGATTGGCCGATGCGCGGCCCGTTCGATGTCATCTTCTGCCGCAACGTGGTCATCTATTTCGATGTCGAGACCAAGCGCAGGTTGTTCCAGCGCATGGCCGAGATTCAGCGACCAGGCGCCCTCCTGTTTCTGGGTCACTCCGAGAATCTATACCGCCTCAGCGATCAGTACGAGCTGGTCGGCCGCACCATCTACCGACGGACGGGGGTGCCGGCATGAGCAGGAAAATTCGCGTGCTGATCGTCGACGATTCCTCGCTGGTGCGGCAGATGCTGACCGAGATCCTCAACGACAGCGCCGATATCGAGGTAGTCGGTGTGGCCAACGATCCGCTGATCGCCCGCGAGCGCATCAAGGCGCTCAATCCGGATGTGCTGACGCTGGATGTGGAAATGCCGCGCATGGATGGACTGACCTTCCTGTCCAACCTGATGCGCCTGCGACCGATGCCCGTGATCATGGTGTCATCGCTTACCGAACAGGGCGCGCAGACGACGCTGCGCGCGCTCGAGCTCGGCGCGGTCGATTTCGTTTCCAAGCCCAAGGCCGATCTGGCCGGCACGCTGCGCGATTTCTCGGACGAAATCTGCGGCAAGGTGCGAACCGCGGCGCACGCGCGGGTGCGAGCGCGAGCCGAGTCGGCGCCGCTGCTGCTGACGCCGAAGCTATCCGCTGATGCGGTACTGCCGTCGTCAGCCGGGCAGCGCAACTTCCGCACCACCGCACGCATCATCGCCATCGGCGCCTCCACCGGCGGCACCGAAGCCATCCGTGTAGTGCTGCAGGCACTTCCCGCGGACAGTCCGGCGGTGGTGATCGCACAGCACATTCCGGCCGCCTTCAGCGGCGCCTTCACGCACCGTATGGACACGCTCTCGGCCATGTCGGTCTGCGAGCCGAAGGACGGGCAGCTGATCGTGCCCGGGCACGTCTACATAGCACCGGGCGATCGGCACCTGATGGTGGACCGCGACGGCGCGCGCTACCTGTGCCGCCTGAGCGCGGGTCCGCCCGTCAACCGGCACCGGCCGAGCGTCGATGTGCTGTTTCGCTCCGTGGCGCAGAAGGTGGGACCGAATGCGGTCGCAGCCATCCTCACGGGCATGGGCGATGACGGCGCACGCGGATTGAAGGAGATGCTGGATGCCGGCGCGGCCACCGTCGCGCAGGATGAGGCGAGCAGCGTGGTCTGGGGCATGCCGGGCGCTGCGGTCAAGCACGGCGGCGTCCGCGAAGTCGTGTCTCTGGAGCGGATGGCCGAGGCGCTGCTGCGCCTGGCAGCCGCGAGTGGCGACACGGCGAGCTCGGGTACCCGCATGGGAGCAATCGGATGAATTTCAATCAGGGCAGGGAATCATGAAAGCGACACGCAGCAAGTCGGGCCGGGCAGGCTCGAAGAGCAAGGTCACAATGGATGCGCGCGAGCTCGAGGCGTTGCGCGCGGCACTGGAAGGCGAGCGCAAGCGCAATGCCTTATTCCAGAGCGAGATCGACGCCATTCGCCGCGTGCGCTCCATGATCGAGTTCGAGCTAGATGGCACCATCCGCTTCGCTAATGGCAACTTCCTGAAGCAGCTCGAGTACCAGCTCGAAGATGTGAAGGGCAAGCATCATTCGATGCTCGTGAGCGCGGCTTATCGCGCGAGCGCCGAATACCAGGATCTGTGGGCCAAGCTGGCACGCGGTGAACACCAGGCGGGCGAGTATCTGTGCATCAGCAAGACCGGCAAGGAAGTCTGGCTGCAGGGCTACTACGCGCCCATGCTGGATGCCAGCGGCAAGCCGGTGGCCGTCATCAGCTACGCCACCAACGTCACCGCGCAGGTGCTGATGTCGCGGCAGCTCCAGGCCACCGTCGAGCAGACCCAGTCGGCCGTCAAGGCGGCGCTGGGCGGGGACCTGTCACAACGAATCTCTCTCGAGGGCAAGAGCGGACACGTCGAGGCACTCAGCCGTGGCGTCAACGCGCTGTTCGACACGATCGGTGCCGTGGTCGATGACGTCAACGTGGTGGTCGAGTGCGCCAGGCAGCGCGATCTCAGTGCCCGGGTCGACAGCGTCGGCAAGTCCGGCGCCTTCGGCAAGCTATCTTCGGGAATCAACGTGCTGATTGGCAACATGATGAGCCTGGTGCAGCAGATCAAGGCCTCCGCGGCCGAGGTGAAGACCGGTGCCGAGGAAATCTCCAAGGGTAATCTCAATCTTTCGCAGCGCACCGAGCACCAGGCTTCCAGTCTCGAGGAGACCGCCTCCTCGATGGAACAGATGACTTCCACGGTTCGCGAGACGGCCGACAATGCCGGCCAGGCGAACCAGTTGGCCATCGCGGCGCGCAAGCAGGCGGAAAAAGGCGGCACCGTGGTGGGTGCCGCGGTGGCCTCGATGGCCGGCATCAATGCGGCCTCGAAGAAGATCGCCGACATCATCGGCGTGATCGACGAGATCGCCTTCCAGACCAATCTTCTGGCGCTGAACGCTGCGGTCGAAGCCGCGCGCGCCGGCGAGCAGGGCCGCGGCTTCGCGGTCGTTGCCACCGAGGTGCGCAACCTGGCTGGGCGCAGCGCGACGGCGGCCAAGGAGATCAAGGCGCTGATTCGCGACAGTGTCGCGCGGGTCGAGGAAGGCACGCGCCTGGTCGATGAATCGGGCAAGACGCTCGAAGAGATCCAGATCGCGGTCAAGAAAGTCACCGACATCGTTGCCGAAATTGCCTCGGCCAGCCGCGAGCAGTCCACTGGCATCGAACAGGTCAACAAGGCGGTCATGCAGATGGACCAGTCGACGCAGCAGAACGCCGCGCTGGTGGAGCAGGCCGCCGCGGCCAGCCAGGCCATCGTCGAGCAGGCCCACGCGCTCAACGAGATGATCTCGGGCTACCGCGTGAACGAAGACGCCGGCAACGGCAGCAGCATCAGTGCGTCCGAGCTGATCGAGCGGCGCGCATCGGATCGGCCCTGGAACGTCAAGTCGAGCGCGGCTCGATAGCCGGATCAACGGAGCAGCATCATGGCACGATTGATAATGACGGTGGACGACTCGGCGTCGATGCGCGAGATGGTGCGCGCGACTCTTACCTCCGCAGGCTACGAGGTGGTGGAGGCGGTCGACGGGCAGGAGGCGCTGGACTACGCACGCGAAAATCCGTGCGATCTCGTCATCAGCGACGTGAATATGCCGCGCATGGACGGCATCACGCTGGTGCACGAACTGCGCAGCCTGCCGCACTATCGGCTGACACCGCTGCTGCTGCTGACGACGGAATCCAGCCAGGAGAAGAAACTGGAGGGCAAGCGCGCGGGCGCGACCGGCTGGATCGTCAAGCCATTCAATCCGGAGCAGCTCCTCGCCACCATGGCGCGCGTACTTTGACAGCCAGGAACCGCGTGAGTGCTAATACGAAAGATTCGACCACCATTATCCGGGTGGGACCTGAGGACAGCGCCGATGCGCTGCCGCCGGCTTTGCCGCAGTTCGAGCACGTCGGTCGTTTCTGGGACCGCGAGCATCTGTGCTATGCGGCCAAGCTATTACCGGGCGAGTACTACGTCACGACCACGGGCGAGCAGATCAGCACCGTGCTCGGCTCCTGCGTTTCGGCGTGCGTGCGAGATCGGCGCACCGGCATCGGCGGCATGAATCACTTTATGCTGCCGCGCGACGCCTCCCGGGGCAACAGCAGTTGGGGCAGCGCGGCCAGTGCTGCCACGCGCTATGGCAACGTGGCAATGGAGCGACTCATCAACGACATTCTGAAACTGGGCAGTCGTCGTGACAGCCTGGAAGTGAAGCTGGTCGGCGGCGGCCGGGTGCTCGATGGCATCGCCATGGATATCGGTGCCCGCAATATCGAATTCGTGCGCAAGTACGTGGCCGACGAAGGCTTCAGCGTGCTGGGCGAGGATCTCGGCGATGTCTACCCGCGCAAGGTCCACTACGCTCCGGCCACCGGCAAACTGCGCGTCAAGAAACTCAATGCCGTTCGCAACAACACCTTGTTCGAACGCGAGCGTAGCTATCTGCAGGCGCTGGATCGCGAGCCGGTAGGCAACGACATCGAGCTCTTCTGAACATCATGAAAGACGTTCAGGTTAAGATACAACTGGTCGATCAGGGCGCATGAGGACGCAGATGGCCGTTACGGACAATCAAGCCAGTGCCGAGTCGAAGACGCCGACGCAACGCGATGCGAGCACGGCGGCGTTCGAATTCGTGCGCGACCTGTCGGCGGAGCTGAGCGCCAGCAAGATCGAGCTGCCCAGTTATCCGGAGGTCGCCTCCCAGGTTCAGAAGGTGCTCTCGGAGGAGAACTGCAGCAGCGAGCGGGTCGTGCGCGTGATGGGCGCCGAGCCCGTGCTGGCCACGCGCGTACTGACCATGGCCAATTCCGCGGCGCTCAATCCCGGCGGCAAGCAGATCATGGAGTTGCGCACGGCGGTCACGCGGCTCGGGTTCGACGCGCTGCGCGCCGCCACCGTCAGCTTCGTGATGGCGCAGTTGCGCTCGGCCGGCCAATACAAGAGTTTGCAGCGTTACCTCGATGCGCTCTGGCAGCAGAGCGTGCTGGTCGCATCGCTGTGTTTCGTGGTCTCCCGCCGCGTGGGCAAGATCAATTCCGACACGGCCATGCTCGCGGGGCTGGTCCATGGGGTCGGCAAGCTGTACATCCTGACGCGCTCGGTGCGCCACCCAGCCTTGTTTGCCGATCAGGAGATGTATCAGCACATCGTCAATGATTGGCACGGCTCCATCGCCAAGGTGCTGCTCGAGAACTGGGGCATGGCGGAGGACATCGTCAACGCCGTGCATTCCCATACCGATGATTCGCGCCAGACCCGCGGTCCCGGCGCCGTATTGGCCGATGTGCTGGAAGTGGCGCTGACGCTGGCCCCGTGCAAGCAGCTGCCCGAGCTGCTCGGTCCGCGTATCGGTCCGCTCAAGGCGGCCGCGCGGCTGGAGCTGACGCCGGAGTCCTGCGAGGCGCTCATGGCGGAGTCTGCCGAGGAGCTGGCCGCACTGCGCAGCGCGCTGGGCCAGTAGTCAGCGAAAGTCCCGCGACTCGCGCGCGAAGCCACCAAGCCACGCCGAGGCATCGTACAGTCGTCGCGCGACCACATGCGCCACCCGATCGCGTCGCTGCAGCGCCCCGTCGACCACGAGCAGGCTCGATTCGAGCGCACAGCGCCGTTGGGCGGCGAACACCTTCGGCCAGAGAATCACGTTGACGAGCCCGGTTTCATCCTCGAGCGAGGCGAACACCACGCCCGAGGCCGTCGAGGGCTGCTGCATGTGCGTGATCAATCCGCCGACGCGCACGTGGATGCCGTCAGGCAGCCGTTGCAGCTCGCTGCTGCTGCGAAAACCGCGCCGCGCCAGCCGCGGCCGCAGCAGCGCGAGCGGGTGACGGCCCGTGGTCAGTCCGAGATGCCGATAGTCGGCCAGGATGTTCTCCCCCTCGGTGGGCGTGGGCAGCGACGCCGGTGCTTCGCGCGCCGATAGCCCCTCGATCAGCCCCGGAAGTTTTTCCACGCCGAGCGCGCGCCAGTGGGCTTCATGCCGGTGCGCGCTCAGGGGCCGCAGCGCGCCGGCGGCTGCCAGCGACTGCACCGCGCGGCGCGAGAGCTGCGCACGGGCCGCGAGCTCATCGATGCTGCCGAAGGGTCCATCGCCGCGCTTCTCCACGATGCGCTGGCCATCGATTTCAGCCAGGCCGCGCACCAGGCACAGTCCCAGCCGCAGCGCCGGATCCGGGCTGCTTGGGTGTCGCTCGAGCGTGCAGTGCCACTCGCTCACCGTCACATCCACCGGTAGCACCGTGGCGCCGGTGCGGCGCAGTTCCTGCGTGATCTGGGCCGGAGCGTAGAAGCCCATGGGCTGGCTGTTGATGAGCGCCGCGGCGAAGGCCGCGGGCTCGTGGCACTTGAGCCAGCAGGAGATGTAGGTCAGTAGCGCGAAGGAAGCCGCGTGGGATTCGGGAAAGCCGTATTCGCCGAAGCCCAGGATCTGCTTGTAGATCTGTTCGGCGAACTCGCTGCGGTAGCCATTCTTCGCCATGCCGCCGAGCAGCCGTTCGCGATAGGGCGTCAGTCCGCCGCGGCGTTTCCAGGCCGCCATCGCCCGGCGCAGCCCGTCGGCCTCGCCTGGCGTGAAGCCCGCGGCGACGATCGCAATCTGCATGACCTGCTCCTGGAAGATCGGCACACCCAGCGTCCGCTGCAGCACCGCCTTGAGTGCCTCACTCGGATAGCTGACATTTTTTGGATCCTCGCGCCGCTGCAGGTAGGGATGCACCATGTCGCCCTGGATCGGGCCTGGCCGCACGATCGCCACCTCGATGACCAGGTCATAGAAACTGCGCGGCCGCAGGCGCGGCAGCATGCTCATCTGCGCCCGCGACTCGATCTGGAAAACCCCGACGGTCTCGGCGCGGCAGATCATGTCGAAGGTGGCCGTGTCCTTCGGCGGGATGTCCTGCATCGCGATGCGTTTGCCGCGAAAGCGCTCGATCAGATCGAAACAGCGCCGCAGCGCCGTGAGCATGCCGAGTGCCAGCACATCGACTTTCAGCAGCCCCAAGGATTCCAGATCGTCCTTGTCCCACTGGATCACGGTGCGATCGGCCATGGCGGCATTCTCGATCGGCACCAGTGTGCTCAAGGGTTCGCCCGAGATCACGAAGCCGCCGACGTGCTGCGAGAGATGGCGCGGGAAGCCGATCAGCTCGCGCACCAGCTGCGCCAGCAGGGTCAGCCGTGCCGGTTCGATCCCAAGTCCGCAGCGCTCGAGCGCTGCATGCAGCTGCGCGGGCGACTCCCACCACATCTGCATTCGCGTCAGCCGGTCGATGTCCTCATCGCCGATGCCCAGCGCACGCGCCACATCGCGGATCGCGCTGCGCGTGCGATAGCAGATCACGGTGGCGGCAAGCGCGGCACGTTCGCGTCCGTATTTGTCGTAGATGTACTGGATGACCTCTTCCCGCCGTTCATGCTCGAAGTCGACATCGATATCCGGTGGCTCATTGCGTTCGCGGCTGATGAAACGCTCGAACAATAGCTGCGTGCGCGCCGGATCGATCTCGGTGATGCCGAGCGCATAGCAGACCGCGGAGTTGGCGGCCGAGCCGCGGCCCTGGCAGAGAATGCCATTGAGACGCGCGTAATCGACCACGTCACACACCGTCAGGAAGAAGTGCTCGTAACGCAGCTCGCCGATCAGGGCGAGCTCGCGATCAATGAGTTCGCGTACCGATTTCGGCGTGCCGTGCGGCCAGCGACGCCGCAGGCCAGTCTCGGTGAGTGCGCGCAGATGCTCGCTGGCGGTGCGGCCCGCAGGTACGAGTTCGGCCGGATACTCATAGTGAAGCTGCGAGAGTGAGAATGCGCAACGCTCGGCGATCGCGATGCTCTGATCCAGCAGCGCGCCTGGATAGAGCGCGCGCAGCGTGGCCAGGGAGCGCAGATGCCGCTCGCCATTCGCATGCAGGCGCCAGCCGGCCTCATCGACGGTGCAGCCGTGACGCACGGCCGTCAGCACATCCTGCAGCGCGCGCCGTGCGCGCACATGCATGTGCACATCGCCGGCGGTCACCGCGGGCACACCGCAGCGCTCGGCGAGCGCGCACCAATGTGCGAGCCGCGCGCGATCATCGGGTCCGCGATGTAGCTCCACGGCCAGCCAGCCGCGATCGCCGAAGAAATCGCGCAGCCACACCGCCCGGGCTTCCCCTGGCCGAGCTTCCCCTGGCTGCACTCCGCCCGTCTTCGCTGCTGTCTCCTGCGGCGCGGGCACCCACAGCGCCAGGCAGTCGGTGAGGCCGCTCTCGAAATCCGAGCGCAGCACCCGGTACTCGCCCTTTTTCGAGCGGCGACGGCCCAGCGTGATGAGCTGGCAGATCTGGCCGTATGCCGCCTGCGAGGGCGCCAGCAGCACCAGCTTCATGCCGCAGACCGTGGTGAATTCGGCGCCGATGAGGAGCTTGAAGCCGCTATCCGCACCTGCGCTGCCGTCGTTCCGGGTCAATGCCTGCGCGGCTTCGTGTGCGCGCACCACGCCGGCGAGCGAGCATTCATCGGTCAGTGCCAGCGCGCGATAGCCGAGCGCATGCGCGCACTGGATCAACTCGGCCGGATGCGAAGCGCCGCGCAGGAAGCTGAAGTTGCTGATGGCATGCAGCTCGGCATAGTCGCCTGACGGAACTTCGCTCATGCCCACAGCCCCTGCAGGTACCAGGCGTCCTGGCGGCGATCGCGAAACACCCAGATCTGTGCACCTTCGTGGGTGCGTGCCAGGTAGTAGTCGCGGCTCACATCCGCGCCCTCCCACCAGCCGCTCTCGATGCGCTCGGGTCCCTGCAGCAGCGAGCCGGGTGCTTCGATCCGGATCGGCTCGCGCAGCAGCCAGCAGGGTCGCGGCGGCGAGTCGGGGTTGGCATCGGTGCCGCCTACGCCCAGCTTCTCGGGCGCAATGAAGCGCCAGCCGCGTTCCGGTCGATGATCGGCCTCGAGCGCCAGCGCCTGGATGCTGTCATCGCCGAGCCGCGCGCGCAGTCGATCGAGCAGCCGCTGCAGCTGCTGCAGTGGCTGCGCATCGTTGCCGAAAAGATCGGTCTGCACGATGGCCGGCGCGGTGAATTCATCTGCCGTCACCCGTAGTGCGCTCACCGGTGCCGGCAGCGCCAGCGAGTGCAGGCGCTCGCGCACCAGTGTCAGGAACTGGGCCGCATCGCGGCCCGCGGCGGATAAACCGATCGTCACGCGGCTCACCGGTTGCCGGTAATGCTCGAACTCGAGCGTAAAGCGCTGCACCGAGCAATCGCGCGCGCGCAGGTAGCCCTGGAACTCCAGCAGCAGCCGCTGCAGTGGAAACAGCAGTGCCGTGCTCGTGCGTACCTCGACACCGAACTCGCAGCGTGCCTGGTAGGTTTCGGGCAGACGCCAGGCTGGCCGCGGATCGGCAACCTCGGCGCACAGTCGCCGCAGATAGAGCAGGGTTTCAGGCTCGAAGCGCCGCGCGATTGCAGCCGCGGGAAGTACCAGCACTTCGCCGATGCGGCGCAGCCCGGAGGCCGCGAGTGCTGCCAGCGTTTTTTCCGGCAGCTCGAGCAGCTGCAGCGGCAACTTATCCAGCTGTGTCCGCAGTTGCGACCGAGTAAGAGCGTGATCGCGCGCAGCAGCGCGCGTCAGCAGCGCCGCGGCCGTGGGCGAGGGGGCGAGCGCACAGACATGACTTAGCTCAAGCTGCGTGAGTTCGCGTTCGATGGCCGCGAGCAGCGCCAGATGCCCCTGGAACAGCGCGCAGCTGGCGCCGAGCTCGAGCCACAGCAGCGGTTCGGAGGAAGCTCCCCCGGCAGAGGCCTCCCCGGAAGCCGTGTAGCTGATGAGGCTGCTCCACTGATATGCCCACGCCGCCAGCCGCTCGAGTGCACAGCGCTCGTCGGCGAGCGCCTCACGCGCGAGCCGCGGCAGCCGGATGCACAGCCATAGGTGGGTATCGAGGGTCACTGTACGGATATACAGTTACCCTCGAAACGTGGCAAGTCGGGGGCGCCTGAATTACTGGAGGAAGACCCGCCTTAGCCGCCTGTGAAACGAGGCGTGCTGTTGCTGAAATGATTGCCATGGCAACGGAAAACGCGGGAACTCCCATGCAATGCGAGCCGGAATCGGTCAGCC
>Ga0302325_10002938_pt1 | contig 40816 bp, 47 predicted proteins | sample Palsa_T0_2_FD_201948 | JGI IMG/M metagenome (GOLD analysis project Ga0302325, IMG submission 201948) | Peat permafrost microbial communities from Stordalen Mire near Abisko, Sweden - Palsa_T0_2 | ecosystem: Environmental > Terrestrial > Soil > Palsa > Peat permafrost | place: Sweden: Abisko...
CAACGTTTCCCGACCTCACGGAAGCCTCGGTTGGCAAACGCCCGAGGAGTATGCAGCGTCGTTCACGATACCTCGATCAGACCAACCTCTCCAGGTATCCTCGGCGGCATAGATGGGCTAGCGTCAGCCGATCACTCTTCGAACTAGAGAAACGAGGGCCAGGATGCACTGGCCCAGTCTAGATCCTTAGTGCAGGCGATCCGCTTGGGCGAGCGGTGGAAGGCGGCGGCCGAGCAACATCGCCGCGAAGAACAGGATTGTCGCAAGCAGCACGATCGTTGCGCCGCTCGCAGCTTGGAGATAATACGAAGCGTAAAGGCCCGCGACCGCGCAGAACGCGCCGATCACTGCCGAGAGCCCGAGCATCGTCGTAAAACGGCGCGTCAACTGATACGCGGTTGCGGCCGGCGTCACCAGCAGCGCCGCGACCAGCACGATGCCGACCGACTCGAGTGAAATGATGATCGTCAGCGCGAGCAGCACGAGCAGCGCGTAGTCGACGAAACCGGCACGAATGCCGCTCGCCTCGGCGACGATGGGATCGAACGAGGTGTAGAGGAGCGGCCGGTAGAGCACGACGAGCGAAACGGCGACGACGAGCGCGAGCGCAAGGATGATCGCAAGGTCGGTGCGCGAAACCGCTAAGATGTTCCCGAAGAGATAACTCTGCAGGTCGACGTTGTAGTGCGGCACGCGGCTCATCAAGAACACGCCGAGCGCAAAGGCGCCCGTGAACATGACGCCGATCGCCGTATCGAGCGATACCTTGCCGCGGCGATTGACGAAGCCGATCCCAAGCGAGGTGATGACGGCGACGATCGTCGCGCCTACATAGAAATCGAGGCCGCGCAAATAGGCGACCACGATGCCCGCAAATGAAGCGTGCGCGATGCCGTCGCCGATGAACGCAAGCTTCCGCAACACGACGTACGTGCCGATGGTCGAACACAGCGTTCCGACGACAAGCGCCGCCAGGAAGGCGCGCTGCATGTACTCGTATTGAAAAGGCGCCAGCAGAAAATCGCTCAATGGGAAGGGTCGCTCCGCGCGTGACCATGGACGTGCGAGTGCTCGCGGATACCCGCGTATGCGCCCGACTCGAGCACCGTTTTGGGATCGCCCTCGGCGAGCACACGCCGGTCGACGACGACCAGGCGGTCGAACCAATCTTCGGCCCGGTCGAGATCGTGGGTCGTCATCAATACCGGCAGCCCGCCGGCCACCAGGCCCCGCACGAGTTCGCGTAGCGCTTCTTCCGTAGCCGCATCGACACCGGTCGTCGGCTCGTCGAGCAGCAAGAGCTTCGGTTCTTGAGCGATCGCGCGGGCGACGAACGTACGCTGCTGCTGGCCGCCGGAGAGCTGCGAGATGTGGCGGTTGCGCAGGTCGCCGAGCCGCAACGCTTCAAGCGCCGCATCGACGACGTGCCGGTCGTGTTTCGAGAAGCGGCTGAGGACCTTCATGCGCGGAAAGCGGCCCATCGCAACCACGTCGTACACGTTGGCCGGAAACGTCCAGTCGACCGCTTCCACTTGCGGCACGTAAGCGATCGTGCCCGGGGGCAGCGCGCGCGGTGACGTTCCAAAAACTTCGACGATGCCGCTGGAGGGAGAAAGCAGGCCCGCAATCGTCTTGAGCAAGGTCGACTTCCCCGATCCGTTGGGTCCGACGATGCCGACCGCGGTTCCGGTCTGCAGCGACAGGTCGACCCGCTCGAGTGCAACGACGCGCTCGTAGCGCACCGTCAGCTCCCGGATATGAACGGCTTCGCTCATGGCGCAGAGCTGCCGCGAAGCGCCTTGACGATCGTGGCCGTATCGTAGCGCAGCATGCTATCGTAGCCGGTCACCCGCGGGTCGGTACCGATTGAGTCGTCGTACAGGTTTTCAACGCTCGAGATACCGGCGCTCTGCGCAAGCGCCGTCACGAGCTTCGGGCTGTATTCGGGCTCGGCGAAGACGGCGCGCACGTGATTGCGTTTGGCGAGGGTCACCAGGTCCGCAATGTACTGCGGGTTCGGCTCTTGGCCGGGTGACAGCTCGATCACGCCGATCGTGCGCAGTCCGAACCGATCGTCGTAGTATTGCCAGGCGTTGTGAAACACGATCATCGCGCGCGAAGACGGGGGAATCGTGCCGATCTGCGCCGCGATGCTGCGCTCGAGGGCGAGCAGTTTGAGATCGTAGGCGGCGGCGTTGCGCGTGTAGACCGCTCGGCCTGCCGGGTCGCGCGCGATCAAAGCGTCGCGGATCGCGCGAACGTAACCGCGCGCTAAGACCGGGTCCATCCACAGATGCGGGTTCCCGCCCTTGTCCGGCAAGCCGTGCGTCGCCACGACGATTGCGAGCTTGTCATTTTTCGCGTTATCGACCGTCCGTTCGAGCCAGGTCTCGAGCCCGAGACCGTTTTCGATCAGGATGTCGGCGTCGTGGACCTTTTGAATGTCGCCGGGCGTGGGCTGGTAATCCTCGGGCGACGCGCCGACCGGCACGAGCGAAGACACCTCAACCCGGTTGCCGCCGACCGCACGAGCGAAACTCTCAAAGGTCGTAATGGTGACGAGGAGTCGCACGGGCCCGGGTTTGCCAGGATTGGCGCTCGAGTCTTGCGCCGGTGCCGGCCCGGGCGCTTCGGCCGGCCGGCTGCAGCCGCCAAGCAACCCGCCCAGGGCCGCCGCTAACGCGGCAGCGCGCAGCGTTCCGGGCAGGCACCATGTACATCTCATATGACGATCAGCAACTGGATGCGCGCAATCGAGCAGGCTTCCCTTGCGTTGGCCGGTACCCGCTGCGCGCTCGCGAACCCGGGTTGCGACCAGGTAAATCTCACACGATCCGTTCCGCTTGCCGCGTCAGCAAATCGACTGCGGCTCGCCCGGCTGCCAGGTTGGCGTGAGCGATGCGGCGGACCGCTCGTTGCCGAGGACACACCTGCAATCCGCCTTCGCCCCCTGCACGTTAAGGGCGTAGTCAATGAAATCAAGCTGCTTTCGGCTTCGGGCCATCGCCCTTGCCACCATTGGTTTTTTCCTTATGGCGTTGCCTGCTGCGGCTCACCCGCTCGGCAACTTCACGATCAATCATTTGTCGAAGCTGGCATTTAAAGACGACCGGGCTACGCTGCGCTACGTGCTCGACATGGCCGAGATTCCGACCTACCAGGCGATGCGTGCTGCAACGCCGGACGGAAAGATGACGCAAGCGCAACTCGATACGTGGGCCGGCGCCCAAGCCCAGTTGCTTCTTCCGGAACTTCATTTGAATTCCGGCGGCGCACAGGTCCCGTTCGTCCTCGAAGGCGTCAAGGCCAGCACGCGACCGGGAGCCGGCGGCCTGCCGCTCATTTATCTCACGCTTGACGCACATGCGGCGCTCCCACCCGCGCACGCGACCGATCGGGCAATTGCCTATGACGATCAAACGTTTCCAGGACGTCTCGGCTGGCACGATGTCGTCGTCGCGCCGCAAACCGAACCGACTCACGAACTGCTCGCGTATCCGAACGCCCTCTTGGGCTCGCCGCGCTCCATTACGACTTTCGACGGTACGGTAGCGCTCGACGGTCACGTCATCGCAAGCGTCGCGCCGGCAACAAATGCCGCGCCGGCCGGCGGTCCCGTTTCCGCCGTGCGCTCAAATCAGCTCTCCGACATGCTCGCGCGCGGAACGAGCGACTGGGGTTTCGTACTGCTTACGTTTTTGGTCGCGATTGCGCTTGGAGCACTGCACGCCCTCGAACCCGGACACGGAAAGACTCTGCTCGCCATTTCGCTCGTCGGCGCGCGGGCTACGATCAAACAGGCTGCGATCCTAGCGGCCGCGCTGACCATCGCTCACACGATCGGCGTTCTCGCGCTCGGGGTCGCGATCAATATCTTCAAAGGCTACTTCGTTCCCGAAGCGATCTACCCGTGGATCACGCTTCTTTCAGGAATTGTGATCGCGATCATCGGTGCGCGAGCCGTGCAGCGGCAGATCCAAGAACGCCAGCCACTAGCGCATACGCACGCGCACGGCCATAGCCACACCCATCCCCACGATCACGTACACGTTCACGCCACGGCCGCGCCACACGATCACGAACCCCATTCGCACGACCAGGGAGCGCACGGCCACTCCCACGATCACGACGATTTGGAGCACGCGCGCTCGCATGCAATCCCGGGCAACGCTCCGCTGACCTTCGGCGGTACGGTTTGGGCGGCGATGAGCGGCGGCGTGGCGCCCTGTCCGGCGGCGCTCGTCGTGCTGCTTGCCGCGATCGCGCTCAATCAAGTCGCATACGGCATCTTCGTGATCGTCGCATTCAGCGTCGGTCTCGCGACGACGCTCACCGCACTCGGCATCGCGGTCGTTCGCGGCGCGGGCTGGCTGCAAGGGCGCCCGCAATTCGAGCGCTTCGTTCGTTACGGACCGCTCGCATCGGCGATCGTCATCGCGACGATCGGCGCCGTGATGGTCGGTCAGGGCTTTGCGGCTCAGGGCGTCACGGTTTCCCCGCTCGCTATCACCGCGCTGACCGCGCTTGCCATCGCCGGCTACGCTTTCTCGCATCCATTCGCCCACCGCCAAGCAGAGGTCGCATGATCAACGTCGCCGCGCTCGCCGTCTTCGCACTTGGTCTGCGTCACGGCGCCGATCCCGACCACCTGGCGGCCATCGACAACCTGACCCGAAACTCGTTCGAGGAAAAGCCCTGGCTCAGCCGCTTTTGCGGTTCGCTGTTCGCCGGCGGCCATTCGATCATGGTGCTCTCGATCGCGGCGCTCGTCGGTCTGCTCGGAACGCATCTCGGCAAATATGGAAACGAGATCGAGACGATCGGCACGTGGATCAGTATCGTCGTGCTCGTCTTGATCGCGTTGCTGAATTTGCGCCAACTGCGCGGAAACGAGACGCGCCTCGTCGGCGTGAAGACGCGGCTGCTGCCCCGCGCTCTGCGCGAAGCCACGAGCCCGTGGCTGGCGGTACCGGTTGGACTCCTCTTCGGTTTCGGCTTCGAAACCTCGAGTCAGGTTGCGACCTACGCGGTCGCGTTCGGCGCGAATTCAGGCATTCTCGGCGCGCTCTTCGTCGGAGCGACGTTTTGCCTCGGCATGATTTGCACCGATACGCTCGACAGCGTGCTCGTTCACCGGCTCGTTTCGGATCGTTCGAGCCTGCGCTACACGACGATGCGTGTCTGGATCTGGGCGGTGACGCTCGTTGCGCTCGCGGTTGCCGCGTACGAACTCGCGCAAGTAGTCGGCTGGCAATCGCCTGTACCGGACATCTATGTGAGCATTCTCATCGTTGGATCGTTGCTCGCGACATTTACCTACGTGTTCTCGCAGACCAAACGTACGGAACCCGCCGCGTCACCTACGACCGGCACAACTACCTGAGAGGAAAACATCCCATGCACCTCAAGCGGATCATCGGTTCGGTGACGGCGGTCGTCGCCGTAACCGCTGCCGTGGCGCTCTATACGGTTCATCCCGCAAAGAGCTCCGACCATCAAGACACCTTCAACCTGGCGACGCGCTCCAACACGTCGGCGGACATCACGGACGTGTTCGTGTTCCCAGCCGCGGACAATCCGAACAACGTGGTCTTCGCGATGAACGTTTCGCCGCTGATCATGCCCGGTCAAGGAACCACAAAATTCTTCGACCCAACGCTGATGTGGCAGTTCAAGATCGCCCACGGCGCAAGCAATTTCCAGGAAGACCAAGTCATTCAACTCGGCGTCAGCGGCACCGGCACAAGCCAGGTGATCTCGCTGCACGGTCCCGCCGCACCGAACGAAGTCGGCACGGCCAATACGTTCACGGCCACCACCGGCACGGCGCCCTACAACACCGCAACGACCCTTCCGAGCGGCGTCGAGCTCTTCGCCGGTCCGCGTACCGACGTGTTTGACTTCGATCTCTTCGCATTCTTCACGTTCCTCGGCGATCGCAACTACGGTACCCACACCTCGCAAAGCGACCCAGGTCCCGAGACCGGCTCGAATCCGGAAGGCATCTCGAACGGCGATACCGCGAGCAACATCCAGCCGCTCGTGCAGAAGTTCGAGCCGGGCGATCTTACCGCCAGCCCCACGACCCCGAGTTTCAACGGCTTCGCGGCGGGCACGATGTCCGGCGTGGGCAGCCCGCTCGGCAACTACGCCTGCAGCACGAACCCCGCGGCAGACGTGCTCGATGCAGGTCCCTTCAACGTGCTCACCTTCGTCGTTGAAGTTCCGAAGTCGCTGATCACGGCCGGATTCAACACCTCGACCATCCACGTGTGGGCGACTGCAAGTTCGTCCACGGGCAGCTAGGAGCGATCACCATGAATAAGTCTACAATCCTCGTCACGGCGGTCGCTACGCTCGGTCTAGCTCTCGCCGGCTGCAGCAACGGCAGCACGGTCCTGTCACCAGCACCGAAAATTACCCCGCAACCCGCCCCGGCGGCGGTGGTCTACACGCAAATCGAACGCCTCTCGCGGCCTGCGGTCAAAGAAGTGTTCGAACCCTTCCAGCACCACCAGATCTCGAACGCCATCGAGCCGTACGCGGACACGACGATCCAAGGCGACATCACCGGAACCGAAGACGCGCTTCGGCCGCCGAAGAACGGTCTCGACTACGGCAAGACGATCGCGTCCGTTCTCTACCCTGACGAATACCTCGTGAACCTGAATGGTGCGACGCCGGCGTCCGGCACGTTCCTCCTCAGCGCAGACATCAACCCCGCCAACTTCGGCGGACGCGCACCGAACGACGACGTGATCGACCTCGAACTCGGCGTGCTGTTCGGAAACACGCTGAGCGCTCTCAACATCATCGCGGACGATGGTCAAGAGAACGCTTGTCTCTCGACCCAAAACACGGGCGCGGAAGACCCCGGCAAAAAGTCTACCAGCACGTTCCCTTACTTCCCGACCCCGCACTAGAGCGGAAATCATCGCAAAGCGCGCCCTCCACGGTTTCGGTCGTGGGGGGCGCAATGCACGAACGACATGAAACGATTCGGTATTCTCACCTGGGCCGCAACGACGATCGCGATCGCAGCGATCGCGCTCTGGCCCTCGTACGTCAAACATGCCGAGAGTGCCGCGCGAGCCGCGTCGCTGCCGACGATGGCGCCGGTCACGGCCGACTACCTCCAGCGCGATAAGTCGGTCGCCTTCTGGGAAGGCATGTTGAACAAGCATCTGTACGGCGACATGCTGAGCCCCCGGCAGTTGGCCGAACAGTACTTGCAGCGCTACCGCGAGCGCGGCGACATCGGAGATGTGCTGCGCGCCGAACACGCTGCCAAACTTTCACTCGAGCGCCAGCCACGCGGCAACCTGCCCGGCGAGCTCGAGTTGGCGTCCATCTTTTTGACGCTGCACCGCTTCCACGACGCGATCTGGGTGACCAAGCACGTGGAATCCTACGACCGCGGCGACGACAGCATGTCGACCCGCGAAGCCGGCCTCGACATGGAAGTGGGCGATTACGCGCGGGCTCACCGTTTGCTCGACTCGGTCAAACCGGCAAATCGCGACGATGGCTGGCGCGTGGTCGAGTCTCGTTACCTCGAGTTGACCGGGCAGCTCGCAAAGGCCCGCGATATGCTGGCGATCGCGAGTGCGTATCAGAACCAAAACTTCGATGCGCCGGCGCAGCAGCGCGCTTGGTATTTCTTCCGGCAAGGCGAAATGGCGTTCGAAGCCGGCGACAACGACACGGCGCTAGCGGACGAAAGCGAAGCAATAACGGTCTTCCCGTCATTCGCCGACGGGTTCCGTGCGCGGGCGCGCATGGAATGCGCGCTGCACCAGTGGCAGAAGTGTCTGAGCGACGCGACGACCTCTGCCGACGAAGTTCCCTACCCTGAGACGCTCGGTTACAAGGCCGACGCAGAGCGCGCCCTCGGCGACCCGAGCGCAGCCGCCCAGACCGACGACCTCATTGCGACCGTCGAGAAGATCGGCAACACGCAGCATATTTCCGACCGGCTGCTGGCAATCTATTACTCCGAGCATCGCATTAACACGGCCGATGCCTATGCGATCGCCAAGGGCGAGCTACGGGTGCGCGACGACATCTTCACCGAAGACACGCTTGCCTGGGCCGCTGCGATGGATGGCAAGTGGAACGAAGCGCGCGTCGCAATCGCCAAAGCCGGCCGCCTAGGCACCGAGAACTCGCTCTTGCAGTATCATGCGGGCGTGATCGCCCTGCATTTCGGCAAGCGCCAGGAAGCCAAGCTTCACTTCGAGCGGGCCCTAGCGCTCAACCCTGAGTTTCATCCGTTTTACGCTGACGCCGCACGTTCTCAGCTTGCGGCCCTTGCTCCCTAGCGAGGCTTTGAGCCTCGTTCGGGCGTAAACGGAGGGCGTATGAAACTCGTTCGTTTGTTCGGCGGAATTGCGGCGCTGTGCGCCTTCGTGGCGGTCGCCGTCCTGTATGCGACCGTCCCCGCTCGCAGCTTCGACTTGCAGGGCACCCCTGCTCTCGTCAGCCGGCCGACGGCGGATATCACGGATACGTATCTCTTTCCAAGTCCGACCAACACGCAAAACGTCGTCGTCGTCATGGACGTGGATCCGGGACTCGCGCAGCCTTTGGGAGCGACGCCGTCTCCCTCGACGTCGGCGTTCTTCGATCAGACCGTGCTCTACACGATGAAGTTCGATACCAACTACGGTAGCGAAGCAGCGGGCGCTCGGCCCAAGGAGAACTTGGTCCTTCAGTTCTCGTTCGGTGAGCCGACCGGCACGGTCGGAAACCAAACGCAAGGTGTCAGTGTCTTCGGTCCGCTCACTCCGACGTTGACCGGAACAACCACGAAGCTCGTCAATGGCGGTACGGCTCAGGGGACCGGCTTCTTCAACCGTTCGTTCTCGTTCGATACGGGTCAAATCGAAGTCTTCGCCGGCGTTCGCGCGGACCCGCAGTTCTTCGACTACTGCGATTTTCAGAAGATCTTCGCCGCGAGCGCCGCACCAAATGCGTTTGCTGCATGTTCGACCGTGACGGCAAACTCAAGCTTCGCTCCCGGACCGAACCCTAATACCTTCGCGCAGTCGAACGTGTTGTCGATCGTCGTGGAATTGCCGAGGAGCCTCTTGCAAAATGCGGGCAGCGGCACCGTAGCGTACTGGGCAACCACCAGCACGCCGACGGGCAAGTAGGTGCGCGCGATGAAGCGTTCAATCACCATTCTCGCCGCTGCCATTCTTTCGCTGGCTGCGTTCTCGAGCTGCAGCAACGATCCAACCGTCGCGAACGGTGGACAGGTTTCCAACGGCTCGCAAATCCAGTTTAAGCAGATCGATCGGGTCGGCAAGCCTGGCGTCAAGGAACTCTACCTGGCGTACGCGCAGCACATCGCGTTCAATGCCTCGACCCCGGAGAACGACCCCGCGACCTACGGCCCGCAGATCGCAACCTTCGTGACGACTACGGGCGGACGCAGCGCCGCAATCGGCGCGTACGTCGCCTCTCTGCTAACGCCCGACGCTCTCGTCGTAAATCTGAACGGCACGGGATCGGCGTCGTATCTCGGTTGGGAAACGAGTCCCGCCGCCGGTGCAGCGGGTCAGATCGCGTCGAGCTGTAACGCGGCCGGCTCGTTCGGCGGGCGCAGCCTTTTCGACGACGTCGTCAGCGAAATGCTCGGCCTGACGTTCGGGTCGCTCGCAACGACGACGACCCTCTCCGCCAGCGCGACACTGCCGAACGTCTCGACGACTGCGATCCCTCCCGACGATGGTAAGGAGACGCCCGGCTTAGCGAACCAGGAAGTCGCCTGCCCTGCCACGACCGCCTTCAACGCGCAATTTCCGTATCTGACGGAGCCGCACTAGAAGGGCCGCCCGGGGTAAAATCGTAGTACGAAGGTCGGCCGCAGCGTCGCTGCGCCGTCGTGGGGATGTAGCTCAGCTGGTAGAGCACTTGCTTCGCATGTAAGGGGTCAGGAGTTCGAGTCTCCTCATCTCCACCACCTTAGAAGCCCGTAACCACGGGCTTTTTTTGATTCATCGACAGTCCAGCAGGCCAAGCGCTCGCTTAACCGATTACACCCTAATTTACATCCTATCCGAGACGCAGCGGGCGTCCATTTGGTAATGGAGAAGCTATTGCAAAACCCTAGTCCAGGCAGCATTGTTATAGTAGCGATAAACAGGTTATCCACAGGCCCAGTTTCCTAAAGGTTGGGCACTTCCCAGGATACCCGACCACTCGACCGTCAGAGTTAAGGAAAGGACCGAATGTTGGAGAGCGAGCCATCGCCGGTGGCCGGATCGGCTTTGCCGGCCGAACTTGATCGTCCAGCTCCATCAAGCGAAACCGCGCGCCGCATCGAAGTCGCGCGCGAAGCGCGCGAACTTGGCGCGTCGCTTCGTAAGGATCCAAAGATCACGCAGTCGGTCTACCTGAAAAGAGCTTAGTGCAAGACCGGAGTCCGCTGTATAGCGCGCAGCACGAACTCCGCTTCCAGCGGCAAGCTCTAATCGAAGAGTACGAAAAGGCGAACAATTGTCGCCTCGTCGTTCTGATAGGCGCTATCATCTCGTTTAGCTTGACGCTTTTCGAGGAAGTCCTCAGTGACATCGACTGCAACACGAATGAATTGCACGTGCTGCTTCAATCGCCCGGTGGAGACGGCGAAGTCGCGGTGCGGTTGGCGCGTGCAGCCCAGGCTCGGTGCAAGTCGCTCGTCGTCATCGTGCCTGACGTGGCGAAGAGCGCTGGCACACTATTTACACTGGGTGCTTCACGGATATTGATGGGTCCGACCAGCGATTTAGGACCCACTGATCCACAGATTGTCGTCAAAGCAAACGAACCGTTCGTAGCCGCGAAGGATATCATAAAGTCGGTCGAAGACGCTGCGGCAGCAGTCCAGAAGCAGCCAGAGACCTATCCGCTCTATTCCGCGCTGCTTAGCGACGTGTCGGCTCTTCTTCTCCAGCAGGCTCGCGCCGCGCTCGCCCGAGGAAGCGATCTATTGCGGGAAGCGCTCGCGACCAACGCGAGTCGATCTGATGCCGAGGTTCAGGCGTTAGCAGCCACCCTTCAACCACTCCTTGTAGACTCGCCGCACAGTCATGGGGCGATCTTTGGTGCCAAGGAAGCCGCTGCCGCCGGACTACCCGTGGAAACGCTCGCGCCTAATTCGGCCCAATGGAAGGCCATTTGGTCACTCTGGACGCGCTACTTTCACTTGTCAGGCGGCGGCGCAAAGCAGATGTTTGCCTTCGAGGGCACGCGCATTTCTCAGATCCTCGGAGCGTAGGGCTCTAGCGCAGCAGCTGGTCGATCACATCAGCTGCTGCGCGTTGCAGCCCCGGAAGAACATGCGCGTAGCGATCCTGAGTGAGGCGCACCGTCGAGTGACCGAGCCGCTCCGCGAGAATTTTCGGAGCGATCCCCTCGGCAATCCCAAACGACGTCATCGCATGCCGCAAGCCGTGGATCGTGATGTGCCCGACGCCGGCGCGTTCGAGGATCGGCTCGAAATGCCGGCGACGGACGTTGCTGCGACGTTGCGGTGTGCCCTCGATCGTGCTGAACACGAGCTCGGAACCATGACCTTCGCGATCGGCCTCGGTTCGCCGGCGTTGAAGCGCATCGAGCGCCATCGAACCGAGCTCGACGGCGCGTCGCGAACCAGGCGTCTTCGGCTGTCCGATTTCGACGACGCCGCCGACCTCGACAAGGGAGCGGCGTACCGATAACCGGCGCTTATCGAAATCAATATCGCTCCACCGAAGAGCGAGCGCTTCGCCGAGCCGGAGCCCGGTCGTGAGAAGCAAGACGAATAGCGCTTCGAGTGGCACCGACTGAGGCCGTTCCGCTCGATCGATTTCCTCGAAGGCGACGCCCTTCTTCACAAATCGAAGCTGACCATCACGGGCCACAGCGATAATTCGACGCGCCTCGCCGACCGTGAGCGTGTGTTGCTCTTTCGGTCGCGGCGTGGGCTTGTCGACTAGCGCGAAAGGGTTCGGCCTATGGAAAAGGCCGCGCCGCGTAGCGACCGCGATCGCCCGCTGCATGAGCACGCCGGCACGGTGCACGACCGTGGGAGATGCTCCATTTTCACGCAGGCGCGCATAGAGCATCGCGACGGCTTCCGCGTCGAGCCGTTCGAGCGCCCGCGACGCTAGGACCGGGGCCACATGCACTCGCCAGATCGATTCATAAAGGGCGTACGTGTTGCGACTGAGGTTCGGTTTCACGTCGTGTTGGAGCCAACGATCCATCCATTCGCCGACCGTCCCCGCAGCTCGAGGTTTGAGCGATCCGCCGCTCTTAGCCGTCTCATCGAAGATCTTGCGTTTTAGTGCGGAGTGCGATCGCGCGTAGAAGTAGCGGCGCTGACGCTTCCCGTCCGCGTCTTTCCCTAGATCAATCGAATACTGCCACGTACCATCGGAACGTTGAGTGTACGAGCCTTCGCCCTTTGGGCGTCTAGCCTTTGCTCTTCCACCATCTTGCGCGATAGCTGCCTTCCGGTTCCCGCGCCGCCGCGTACTGCTCACTCCGCAATCCGGAGGCGACGCTTCTCCAAACGAAGAACACGGAGCTCGGCTTTTTGTTTGGCGACCAATGCTTCACTCTTACGGATGTGATCGATCAGTATTCGCTCCCGCGAGCGCAGAATGGCGACCATCGGCGGCAGCATTTCCAGTGCCAACGAAATCCTCGCGAAACCGACGTATCCCTCTAACTTTTCAGTGAGCGTCTGGAATTCAGACTTGCGGACTTTACTGGCGCGATCAATGATCTCCTCGCAGACTTGAAATAGGCGCCAATCTGTGTCGGCGCTGATTAGGTTATAAGGCAGGATCAATTCGTTGACGACCCCATAGTCGGAGGTCAATATGTTAAGTAGTGCATCATCATACATGCACGTAGCGCGCCACACGTCCGGTTTGTCACCATGTAACCACGCGAACCGTTTTTCGCAGAAGTGTAACAGTAGGAAGATGTCGCGGAAGCGTTGTCTTGATGTCTCTTTCCCTTCGCGCAAGGCTTCGGTGACGGCCGTCTCAAGCCGCTTGCGATCGTCTCTTGCCTTGAGCCTATTCGCCGAGGGCCTGATTTGGAGTCGGCCGGTAAGCCTGCCGCGAGCCTGCAACAAATACGTAATGCCAAGATCTTCAGTTTTAACGGCACCATTGTATTGTAACCCCCCCTCCGGAATGGCAATGGTATCGAACCGGCGCGGATAGGGAACGACCTCAATCAAGCTATCGACGAGATCAACAACGAAACGCTCAGCGCCGAGCGGCTTGAAATCTGAATCGAAAAATGGGTCTAGCATGAGCTGTGAGCGACAGTCATAAAGATCGGCCGCCTCGGCACCATAGTGCTTCAGGCCAGCATGAATCCGCTCGATCAAATATCGACGCTGGGCTTTAGTCGGAGCGGTCGGCGGACGGCCGATTAGCCGACTACCCCACGAAAACTCGCCCGAACAAATTTCACAGAATGCTTTTTTGTGGAAGCCCCGGGCGCTATCCTGGTCAACAATGGGCAACAAAGAGCGTGAGCCGACCACGCCAAAGCGCGGCATACGACCGATAACAGGGCGGCGCTCTAGAAAGTCCGACGCAAAGGTTCCGCCCTCTCTGACCGAGGGTCGTGTCGCGTATAAAGTGGTGGAAGTCGCCGCGCTGCTGGGCGTCGATCGAAGCAGCGTGTACGATCTCGTTAGAATCGGTAAAATTCGCGCGGTTAGAATGTCCGGCGGAACGCTCCTGATCCCTCGAATTGCCATCGACGAGTATCTCGGTGGCGACGTCGCATGATTGCTGTTACCGATAATATCCCTCGACAGCAGTTTTCGGACGGCATGCGAGGTCGCGATGTCGCGAACGTCATCCATCGGACCATTCGGCGCGCGGGCCTCGCCTCGCCAGTGCTCTTTCTGCCGGCAAGACCCGGAAGGCCGTGGTTCATTCGCGACGTGGTGACGCGCGGCGTCGACGACGCTGAGGCGATCGCGACATTCATCTTCGAGCAGCGAGGGCGACCACCAGCGTCCTGCGAGCTCCACGGTGATCTGCAAGGATTCTTCGTCCTCGAAGACGCGCCGCCGCCCAGCGATCGATTCATCTTCGACGAGCGGCTGAGCGCAGCAGTTGTCGCGGCGGTCCTGTCGGTCTTAGGCCCTCGTGTGGTCCGGGAACACGAAGAGCTTTGCCGTCAGATCACGGAGCGTTTCGGCGCCGACGCTGACGAGGCGGCCGACTGGTCGCAGCTCGTCCGCGAGATCCAACAACGTGATCAGGCCAGTTAAGGTCCGCCTGATCGCTATGATGCTAGCGAATCCCCGACGCGGAGCGCTACGCGCAGAAATCGCCGGCGACGTCGGCGAGAGGAGACCCGAAAATGGAAACGCACCGCTCGACGGGACGAGCGGCGCGCGATACTCACGAGGCCAGCCTTCGTGGGGACCAGGTCGCGCCCCTATCGTTCGAAATCTTACATCTTGAGCGAGTCAACTTTGGCTCGAAGAAGGCGACTGGACGTGTCGCAATCGCCGGCTTTGGCTGGCTGAACATTGAGCTCTTCTGCCCTGAAGGCCGCGAGCCGTTCGTCGCTGCCGAATCGATCCGGAACAAATTCACGGGCGCATGGTGCAAGAGCGCGCGCTTCGATGGCGCGTTCGCAGCGAGCCTGCTCGAAGCCGTGTTGGCAGCGCTGGATGATTCGTGAGCGACCGCGCGCAGCATCTCGCCGGCACGCGCTCCTTTGCGCAGGTGGCGATCGAATGGCTTCCACGCATCAAGTCTCTGAACGCGCTTAAAGTTTTCATTGTGCTTTGTAGTCACGCGGATCGCGAGACGAGCAAATGTTTTCCGTCGAAGGGCACGATGGCAAGAGCAGCCGCCATCGACACTCGCGAGGTTGCCCGCGCGCTGCGATCCCTCGAGAGCATTGGTGCGATACGAGTTGAATTCCGAGACGGCTCGCGCAGCGGAGTCTCGAGCTCATCGATCTATACGATCTCGCCGCCCTCGAGGGCTTACGACGGCAACGAGACTGCCGAAAAATTCAAAGGCGAGGTTCGCGCGCTCGTCGCCGGATTCGTCGCGGCCGGAGTCGCCTTCGAATTCACGAGTAAGAACGGTGTGGCCACCGTTCAGTATCGCAGCAAGAACGGGATCAATACAAAAGCACAGACGGCGCTTGAGCCCTACGTCGCCGCGATGCCGTGGCAACTTTTCCACGAGTACGTCCAACTTGGAATATCGGACGCGCTGCCTGAAAAGCGTCGGCCACCCGCCAGACAAAACAGCCGCCGGCGCCATGTTTGACCCCATGGGAGATTCGCCATGGGGTCAGTGTGAGAATCTCCCATGGGGTCATGGTGATTTCCCCATGGGGGAGGGTGGTGGATTTGCGACATGACCCCATGGCAGATTCACCACCCAGAACATACCAGGCATGACATTACCATGAAGAACCCACCAGTGGACCGGCGCCGCGCTTCGCGCGTCGGCGCGAGGGAGACGAGCTCCCTCGACCCCACACGGGCTTTGCTTTGGTGGGGAGCTTAGGATGTCTCGAGGTGCCGAACTCCAAGCCTATCGGGAGCGGACGCGCGGTCCGAACGTAAGCAGTCGGATTGGGCGCTATGATCGCTGCCTACCGTCCCAAATACCACGCGATCGTCGACGGCCTGACGTGCGGACGGCCGCGCCTTGAGTAGCACTTCGTTGGGCGCGAGTCGCGTTGGTTTGGTTATGTCTTCGCTCTCCGGCGATGGCTATCGTTGCGCGCGGATCTCCGCTTCGGGACAGCGCCGTGGCGCGCGACGCGTGGAGAACGGGATCGCGGCGGACATCATCGCCCTGGCGATCATGGGGGGACGCCCGCATCTGCTCGTCGAGGTCGGCGGCGTCGGTAAACGCCTTGGCGTTGCCTTCGCCGAGCTGCGCGAATCGATCTTACCCGGTTTCGTGCCCATGGTCGTGCGATTCGTGAACCGCCAGCGGTTCGTTTACGTCGACGAAGATCATCGCTTCAAAAGCTTCGCCGAAGCGATCGAGGCCCTACGCGAATGGTAACGACCGCCGAGCAGATGATCCGCGACGCCTACGCCAGGGTCATCGAAGGCCTTGATGAGATTCAGGTTGGCGTGATCTGGGGCGCGCTGCTGCGCAATCGGTTGCCCACAGATCCGCATCTCCGCGACCGCGCGCAGCTGCTCGAGCGGCTCCGCGACGCGATCGGTCGTGAGAGCGCGAGGCGCGCCGACGAGAAACGGGCTGGGTAGTGCGGACTATCGGGGCCTCAGTGCCGCAAGCCGATCGCGTCTGCATCGGGTGCGGTGCGAGCATGGCCGGACGGCCAGCTACCGCGCTGTATCACACCCCCGCGTGCGGCGCTCGATCGCGCAAACGCGCAGAGCGGCGCCGTGCTAGGGAAGAACCGTACCTCGAGCTCCAGGCGGTAGGCGATGACGCCCTCGAGGGCATCGATCCGCTCGTTCTCGACTGCTGGGCGGACGATCGCGAGCGGTTCGAGCGCATGTACCCTCGACGGCGTCGGCCCCCGGCGGCGAAGCCCCCGACCCATGATCGTCGGTTCGATACTTGAGGCAAAGCGAGCTGACCTCAACTCGAATCCGCGTTCGAAAAGCAGGCTGCTGCTTCGGCGGAGCTAGGGCGTTCCTGGGGCGATGCTAGGGCGGAATTTCAGGAAAATGTCGAATCGCCAAGCCGCCAGCGGCCGGGAAAACACCGGTAAAACACCGGTAAAACACCGGGAACATGGGGGTGATTTTCAGAAAAGAGGTCGCCGTCCGTGCAGCGGCAGCGCCAAAGCGCGCCGATGCGGCAGCTTCGCCGCTTCCATCCGGAACGTGCGGGCAACGTCTTCTTGAAATGCTACCCTATGTTCGCCCCACGAACACCCAACGTTTACCCCATGCTCGGCGCTTGCGTGTTTTCCGCTGTCTGCTGCTCGACCGCCGACGCTGCTGTAGTGGCCCGACCGGACATCTGTCCGCTGACCTGTCCGGTTGGCGGCGTCCACGGGTCGCTCGGGCTGTAGCGGTTACGCATGATCGTCTTGCGGCGGCCACCGCGGAACTACCGATAGGACCGCATTATCAGTAATTCAAAAAATGACGACGCGCCTGGCCGGCGCTCGCGAAAAAGCGATCTCGCCGTTCCCGCAGCGCTCAAGCCGGGCGTAGCCGTCACGCTGCCCGACATCGAGACGCTCCTAGCGCAGCTGAATCAACTCACCGACACGCAGCGCTCCCGCATGCTCGCGACGATCGCCGGCAAGACTCCATCCCAGATCGCTCGATCGGACGGAACGTCGAAGCAGGCGGTTGCGCAGACGTTGCAATCAAAGCGCGTCTCCGACACGCTGCGCCGAATCATCGACCGCACCCAGACGATCCGCACGGACACACAGACCGGCGAAAAGACCAGTAGGCCGCTCATCGAGGAGGCGCTGCTTACGATCAGCGCCCTCCTGCATGCGAAGAAGCCAGTCATCTATGGCGCGACCTATGCGATGGTGCCGGATAATGCGATGCGCCTTCAGGCCGCGGCGAAGATCATCGAGATATATGAGCCGGCGGGACTGCGGGCGCACGCGGAGCCGGCGCCCGAGGAACTCGCGATCGAAGAGACGACGTCGACGCGACGCGTTGCTCGTAGACGGGTCCGGTGATCCCGCGAAATGGCCCCCCCCGTTTTCGACAAGGGTCGATAAGGTTCGACGCTAGATGCTCTGAGAAGCGGGGTGTTGGCGGCGGCGCAGAGTTTGGAACGGCGCTCCATTATTGTAGCCTAAAGTTGACAATTCAAGGCAAGTGGTGCTAGGGTGTTAAGGAGCACCAAGCCCGGGGCCGCACACGGACCGAGGAGCAGCATGCCAGCCATGATCGCATCGTCTGACCGCGCCGCCGCACGCGACGCATTGAGGTCCAATGTTCTATTCGGCCGAGCCCGATTACGGCTCTCCCAAGCGAACCTCGCCGAGCGAGCGGGGATCTCTCGGCCCGTCGTCTCGGAGATCGAACAGGGCAAAGGGAACGTCACGCTTGACGTCCTGGAGCGGATCGCGGCCGCGCTCGAAACGACAGCTGCGCGTCTCCTCACGCCCGTACAGCGCGGGGCGTCGGACGAACATATCGCGCGGCGCCGGAAAGACGGGCCCGAAGCGTTCGTCGACGCCCGCGACTTCATCGCCACGATCGATGAAAGCGACGACGCCGCCGGCAAGCCCGCCGCCCGCTACTCAAAGCGGGGCCGGAAAGCCGCTGTATCGGCTTGACCTGCACCGCGACGTCGCCGCCGACGTACAGGGCTTCGCGTCGCAAAAAGCCGCGTTCCGCCCGACGCTCGAGGCGCTGTTCGCGGCGCTCGAAACCGATCCGAAACAATTCCCGACGAAGGCCGGCCCGCTCGCCGGGTGCCGCGCCGCACCGGTCCGCTATAACCGCACGACCGTTTGGCGCTGCGTCTACGAGATCGACGAGGCTGCGCGCGTCGTGCGGATTCTAGCGCTCGGGCCGCACGATGCTGCGTATAAATCCGCCGCGCGTCGTGTCTGAGCGTTCGCGTCAGCACTTCCAGTAAGCGATCTATCGTGCACACGAAGACTAGAGCAAAGCGCAGCGCTGCGCGCGAGTAAGGGCAACGGTGAGCCGCGCCACAACCCGTGACATCCACATGATAAAATAGCTTTAGTTGCACGCTCGGCGCGAATCGTGCGCGTCGAGCGTGCCGCGAGAGTGAAGCGCGGATCGAGATTCGACGGCGCGTTCGACAGCATGCTCTCGGAAATTAGCCGACGTCCGAATCCCTCGGGCCGGCCACCGACTCAAAGATAATCCGTCGACACCCGAACTCAAAGGAGTTGTCCAGCTTGGTCATTCTGCTCGAACCGGCTACCGTCGCTCTTCGGCTAAAGTGCGGCGCTGAGGTGCGCAGTCCAGAGTTGATCGCCGAGTTACGCCGCGCCGGCGTGCGCCACTTCGAGGCCACGGGCCATGACACCGCCGATACAAAAGCCAAGCGAGAAAACGAAGGAGTGCGGTCGTGAGTGCGACAGCCGAGAAGCTCCCGTCAACGGCCGAGATCACAACAGCGACCGATCGCGCCCACGCCGAACTTGCCGAAGCTCGCGAACACCTTCGCGTCACGCAGCGCGATGGTGCCTTGAACTATGTTCGCGGCCAGCGCCTCCCAGCGTTGCAAGAGATACGCGCGCGGATCATCGCGCTGGAGGACGTAGTCGCCGGCCTCGCGTGGGTTGCGGTCGCCGGCGAGATAAGTGAAATCGATGCGCTGCTTCAAACCGAGGCGACAGTGTTGGAGCCGCTGCAGGCCGAGCTCGAGAAGCAGCAACGCACCGACGCTCGAAGCGTGTACGCGTCGCAAGGCTCGACGAACAGGCCACTGACGTTCCAGGAAATCCACACCGAACTCGAAGCCCGGTTACGGCGTGCCCGCAATGCCGTCAAGGTCGCAAAGGAGCGCTTCGACACGGCCCGTCGCCGTCAGAGCGAGCTGCAAGGAGAACTGAATGCCGTTTGAAGCGTGGCAAGTTTCGAACGTCTACACGTTCCGTTCGAACGCGAAAGAAGCCCTCGGCGGGATCGCGCGTCTGGCGACAGCCGCAGCGGATGCGCTCGAAAAGCTCGACTCGCGGATCAGCATCACCAACGCCGCGATGATGGAGTCGGCCGAGGGCGCGAGTCTCCTGCGCGGCGAGCTCGGCGGAATATCTCGCGGGTATTCGAGTATTTCGGCCGCCGCAACCGGGGCCGCGACTCGGGTCACCTCCGCATCCAACGCGATGCGCGCGAGCATGGCGGAAGTCGGTTCTGCCGCTTCGATCGCGCAGGCGAAGGTCGCGGCGTTTTACCGTACGGCCGGAATCGGGCCCAGCCTCGGCGGTCGCGTCGCCGCGGGAGCCGGAAATGCCGGAATCGTCGGCGGTCTTGCGGCGGCAGTTACGCTAGGCGTTGGTATCGACCAATCCGCGAAGACGCAGCAGCTACTTTCTGCCATGTCGGTGCAGACGGGGCGCTCGCAAGCATCGCTCGCAGCCGAATACATGCCGATCGTTCTCGCCGCTGGCAATCGAACGGGGATGTCTGCGGAAAACGTTCTCGGCATTGCGCGCGAGGTCTCGGGCGTCATCAAGGATCCTCGTGAACTGCGACAGTCTCTCTTGGGCACCGGCGGCAAAGGCGGGATATTCGATCTTGTCTCAGTGCTCACGAAAACCGGCGTTTCAAGTGATTCACCAACTGACATCTCGCGCCTCGTGATACGGGCGGATCACATCCTCAATGCCTACACGGCGAAGGATCAAGCGTACGTCAACGATCGGCTATACCGCTCTGCGGTCGGCTCGCACATGGAGCTGGGACCGCTCGTAACGCAGCTCGGGTACTTCGGCGAAACATTCCGTCTCGCGCGAGGCAGGCCAGCGGCGGCAGGCGACATCCTGTCACTTGCGCAGCTTGGTTATTGGGGCGTTGGTACGGGCAAGTGGGGCGCTGGCTTTGGGCAGATTCTCAACTCGATTCTGTCGCCGACCAAAGCGGCGCTTCCGCGCCTGATTGATCTGGGCGTTCTCGATAAGCACGGCCGCCCAACGCGAACGACCGTCGATGCCAATGGAAGCTTCACGCCAATCGCGATGATCAGAGAGCTGCGCGAGAACCTACACAATCGGCGAGATCGTGTGCTGCCTCAGCGAGATACTAGGGAAGAAGCTCACTGCTTATCTTGCCGGCGTCCGAGACATCGACACGATCGTCCGCTGGGCTTCCGACGTCGAGCCGCCTACCGCCGTGAAAGGACGTCTCCGGCGTGCCTACGTCGTGGCTCTGACGCTGCGCTCGAGCGACGAGCCACCCGTCATTCAAGCGTGGTTTACGGGACTGAATCCCGAGCTGGATGAGCGCTCGCCGATCCGGTTGCTCGCTGAGGGCGGCGAGGCCGAGGGTAGGGCCGTCCTAGAAGCCGCGCGGCTGTTCCACGCAAATGGATAGTCAGACCCAGGCATTACGCGCGACGGAAACTTCCGGGCAGGAGCACTGCGGCCCGCCTGAGCAAAACCCTTGGTGAATAAGTCCATGGAGCGAACAATGTACCGGATTCCACTTGCAAACATCATGATGCACCTCGGAAAGTCTGCATCCAAGTCTTCGACGGGTCGTTACTCGTGGAGCTGCGGGTGCATTGCGCGGCCCGACGCCAAGTGTGTGGGGAACCAACTAAAATGGTCGATGTGTGCCTACCATTTTTCGAAGGAGTAACTGCCTGGCCGAGGTGAGCACGAAATCGACAATGGTCGGGAACGCCAAGTTCTATATCCTCAGGCCCTTGCCCTAAACCCCCGATTCAGAATCGCATGTCCGAGGGGAAGTGCGCCGGAAATCGATGATAGCGCGTCGCTTCGTTTAACCACAAGCTTAGGATCCATTCGACTCCAGCGGAGTGACAAAGAAACTGCGGAGGCTTTGGTGGCCATCCATCCCAAGCGGGTGCCGATTCCTGGACGTATCGCTCCCTTCCGTACGTTGAGATCGCCCAATCCATTAACTCGCGCTTGGCGCCCTCGGCGACGAGCGGGCCCAGAGCAAAGTGAAGATGAAGCCCGGGCATTGTTCCGCGCAGAAATTGGAGCGAGTAGCAGCGAAGTTGGATAGTCGTCAGCACGACCTTGTCCCGGCCAATCAAGAGCATCAGGTCGTCGTTATGGGAGCTGCAATGTGTAACGGTGAGATCCGTGAGAGCCTTCTCAACCGTGCGGCCGTAGCCGATAGGAAAGAGCAAACCGTCTTTGGCGATCCACGTTGGGTCACGGATCTCGCTCATCCTAAGTAACGGTACAACGTCGAGCGTCCGACGCGGAAGATACGCGCGATGTGATTCGGGGTCTCGCCGCGCTCGAGCATTGTCTTTGCCTCGCGAAGCTGCGTTTTCGTGAGCGCCGGCGGCCTGCCGATGTGCTCACCTCGCCGCTGAGCGGCCCGCATGCCGGCGACGGTCCGTTCACGCAAGACGTCGCGCTCGAACTGCGCGACCGCGCCGAGCACCGCGTACAGCATTCGACCGGCGGCCGTTCCCGTGTCGATGTGGTCGGTCAGCGATCGCAGCGCGACGTCGCGCTCGCGTAGCATTTCGGCAATATCGAGAAGGTCTCGAAGCGATCGTCCGAGGCGGTCGAGCCGCCAGACGACCAAGGTGTCGCCGGCGACGAGATCCTCGAGCGCGCGGCTGAGACCCGGCCGCGATCGCGAGGCGCCCGACGCCGAGTCCTCGTGAATGACGGCGCAGCCGGCGGCCCGCAGCGCATCGAGCTGCAGCTTCGTCGTCTGCTCGTCGGTCGAGACCCGCGCGTAGCCGACCAGGCGCGTCTTCGGCTTTGCGCCGACCTGGGAGCTATCCGGCCCGGCGAAACGCGTTCCTAGGGCTTCCTGTGGGGCCGTTTTCGATCGTTTCGTGCTCATCGACGGTTTTCGGTCTAGCAACGACGCGGGCACGACGTCGGCGCCGTAACGTGCGCGCAGGTCGGCCAGCCGATCGTCGCCGGCGGCCTGAACCGCGAGCAGCTCGTCGAGCGGAACTCCGCCTTTGCGTTTTGGGACGCCTTTACGGGACATGGAAAGCCGCTTCGCGCCTGGGCCCGCGAATCATCCCAAAAGGGTTCCGTTTCGGGACTCAGTTGACGCGCCGGGTTATAATGCAAGGGAGCGACAGCCACTAGAGCGTCGCCGCAAACCTGGTCCACCGCGGCCAAGGAGAAAACCGATGGAACCTACAGCCAATGGCGCAAGCCATGCCTCCAGCGTTGATATCCCCTTCCTCCATTCACGCCGGTTTGAAGATCCTTTCAATCCGAGCGTGGTTTCGTATTTGCTTTACGTCGACACTCGCGAGCTGCCCGACTTCCCAAATGAGCCGAATGCTCGACCGGCGGATTCCCGCGAGAACGCGCCAGTCTACCGGGCCGTCAGGGCGTCTGCGCTAAGCGAAGGCGACGTGACGCCCGGGATGTTTGGTTACAAACACCTCGGTATCAACTTAATCGCTCGTCGGCTTCAGCCCGTTAGCGATAAGGTCGCACGCGTGTTTTTCGACGAGGACGACGGTTGTATCAACGGCGGCCACGGCGTAAAAATCATTCGCGAACTTCAAGAATCCGTTGGACGTGAAAACATGGCGCCCAACTTCGTCAAGGTCTTCGTCATGACCGGGCTTCCAAACGACGTGGTGCCCGAGATCGCGGGAGCAAACAACGCGTCCATCCAGGTTCGACCGGAGTCGCTGTTAGATCTTGCCGAAAAGTTCGAACCGTTCAAAGAAGCTATGCGCAAGGCGCCAATAGGCGAAAAAGGTGTCGCATGGCGTGAAGGCGAGGACGGCCTTCCGGTTGTCGATTTAATCGCGATGATGAATTGCTTTCGAGCAAAAGAGCTAGGCGGCAATCCGATTGATTCGTACTATGCCAAGAGCCGGGTAGTCGAAGCTTTCCGACAGAATCCGCAAAGCTTTTACGCAGTTGCCCCGCTCTTGTCAGATCTCTGCAAATTGATGGATGCTATTCGCGTCGACGGCCAAGAGCCATACAACAAGCGCGCATCCGGCAATTTTGGTTTGCTACGTTTCGTCCAGAAGAAGGAGAAGAAGTCGAAAGGCCAGGTAACGGTGGTCTCCGACGGGGTATCGTTAGAGTTCACCGGCAAAAGGGCGACGCACGCGCTGGCGTATGCGGCGGCATACCCAATCTTCGCGGCGTTTCGGCTGCTCGTCGATTACGATGAGGCAGAGAAGCAGTATGTTTGGAAAGAGGGGGGCCTAGACCGAGCGCTGACCATTTTCCGCGAAAACGCTCCTGACCTCATCACGACGATCCGGCGCGCAGAACACAAGACGGTCATGATGCTTGGTCGGGACCCTGGGATTTGGGAATCGATCTACAACAAGATCGAGCTGGTTCTTCTGCGTGACCAGCTGAAGGAAGCCGCTTCTTAGAAGCTTTCTATTACGCGATCTAAAGAGCCCGGGCGTTTTGCGTCCGGGCTTCTTTTTCAGACATAGACCGGCGGCATCGTCAGCACGTCGTCGTAGGCGTTGCCGCCGATCGAGAGCAGCGCGAGGGCGTCGTTCTGGCGGAGCTGCCGGAACAGCTGCGGGGTGATGACGTTCTGCCGTTGCAGCGAAAGGCCGTAGCCGGCGCTGCTCGAGGAGCCGTGGCCCGACGTCGTCGAAGTCCCGACGTTCTCGGAGATCCGCGCGACGTCGACGGCGCCGAGTAAGAAATTCATCCGCTCGATCGTCGCGCGATCCTCGGTGCGAAAGCAGATCGTTTGGCGGAAGTTCTGCAGCACTGTGTCGGCGAGGTCGCGATCGCCGATCGCGGGCGTAGAACGAGCTGACCCCTTGGGCCGAAATGACGCCGATGCAGCCGCTCGAGCGCGACTTATCCCAGAAGTTGAGGTCCGAGACGCCGTCCTTCTGATTGGCGATCGCGAGCGTAACCACAACACCGATACTCTACCACGCTAGAACGTTCCAACGCTAGAGGGTCGGGACGCTGCAGTGCTCCTCATCTAAACCGCCACAACGGCAGTACGCTGGTACGCTATAACGTTAGTACGCTGGTACGCTATAACGTTAGTACGCTTTATAAACACGTGGTATCGCCCACAAAACTTCGTGGTTTCGCCCACGCACCTCGCACCACAACCCTTACACCATCAGGCTTTTTGGCGCATTTTCCGGTCCGTAACAGGCCGTAACACCCCGTTATCGGCGGAACGCGCCGCCGCGCACGTAGAATCGGCAGGTCTCTAGTGCTCTCATCCTTGCGCTAACACTTCTGTTAGCGGTACCTTTTGCAAAGGCATAGAGTCGCTGTGGTGCGCCCGGAGGCGCTCCTTCGATTCTTCGCGCACCGTCGCACATTCAGGATGGAGCTCGGCGCCGTTCGCCGGCACCAGTGAAGAGGCCGACACGTGCGACAACCGAAATACGCGCAGATGGCCAGCGATCGCAAAGCCTTTGATGAGGCCCTTGAAGAGGTTTTCGACAACATCCGCGAGCTCGGCCATGAGCTTCTAGAAGTAGAAGTTGAGGGCGTCGACAGCGACGACGAGGAGCTGGGAGTATCGATATATTTTGGGCGAAAAGATTCGATTGCCGCGCGGCTCGCCGCTGAGTACGATGTGCTCGGCGCACTGCTGTTCAAAGACGCCGACCAAGTTCGATCTGAACAGGCGGTGTTGAATGCGGAATGGGCAGTCTACCGTACGGCTCCCGACGCGCGACCCGGATACATCAGGCTCGGTGAGATTGAGGGCGGCATCGTAGATCAGGTGTTTCACGCAGAGCGAGTGCGCCGCGCGATCGAGGCACGAGAATCGGCACTAGGTCGCCAGGAAACGTGAACGATCGCGCGCGAGCCAGGCGGGCGGGCTCTTACCCGTCTTTCCGCGAGGGCTTGCGGGCAAGCCAACTACAAGGTATCCAACCGGTCCCACCGGCTCCGTGAATTTCACAAAGTACCATCTCCTCGGCATCGGAAACACGATGGCCAATAACGGTGACGGTCTGCCCTGAGGGAATCACGAAACCGGTGTGGTCAGCGACGAATGCTGATTCCACGGTCGCACTCGGATCCTCGTTGTTTGACTCTGCAATCGTGGCGAGGGCCCGCCTGAGGGTCTTCGTGGCGTACGGCCGCGTCATGTGCACATCGATACAGGGCGAGTCGCCCTTTTCGCTTATCAGTACAAAGGCGATATCGTTTGCGTAGCCGCCATCGGCCGTGTAGTACGTTCTCGCGCTAGCAAGTGCGGAGCACATTGTCGTAACGATGCTTCCGCGATCGTTCCGCAGTGTTTCTTGAAGGTCGTCGTCGAGGTCGGCCCCACCATCCCAACTCTTAAGGTCGCTTAGGGCCGCCTTGACGGCATCGGCTACCTTCCCAAGCCGGGTCCGAGTTTCGATCCAGCCACGGGGAAGGCCATTTTGAGCTTCTTGGGATTCGGGAGGGTCTTGAATGATGAAATACCCGCGCTGAGCACCGGCGCGGTTGCTCAACAGGCTCGCAATTTGCCCATTGACCGAATCCCCGGCTGTCAGAATCAACGAGGTCGAGACCGTCCAGTCCTCGCGCTCCTTTCCGAGTGCCGAAGCGCTCAGTGTTCGATGTGCGCGAGGGTGCGAAGTCGCTCTGTTCGGCGGTAAACTCACCTTCGTCGTCTCACTCGTCGATGCGCTGCAGCCAACGAGTAGTTCAAGGCCGAACGCGCTGAGAAGCGCCATCGTAAGCAGATTGAAAGTCATGATGCTAGTTTCCGATAGCCACTCGTCGCCCGTCGACGGACTAGGATCAGGCATAAAAGTTCCCGTTTGGCCCTATCGGGCAGCGTCGCACTTCGCTCAAAATATCCAAACACATTGCCAAGGACGGCTCTTGAGAGGATCGTTATGAAACGTCTTCCGTTCCTGGTTGCAGCGATCGCCCCGCTCGCGCGAATCAGTCTCACAAGATGACCTCAATGCAGGGTGACTTCGCCGTGGCGGCCCTCGCTTTCTTGGGATTCGCCTTTGTGGCCATCGGCGAAGCGAGAAAGAAGCGCTCCGCAAACGCTATCATCTTCGGAGGCATAGCGGCGGTAGCGCTTTGCATGGCGTACGTCTTTGCGACCCCTGGTACCAATGCATCGCCTGCACCTAACAAGACTGCAGCTGAGAACGCCGATGCCGATCCAACGGAGTCGCCGCAGGAACTGCACGCCGCACGTCAAGCGATTCTCGACTATTGGAATCCGATAGCGATGCAGTATATTGTCGTGCGCTCGCATTATGCAGCCGTTGGGGTAGCGGCAAATTCGGGCGACGTTGTTGATGCGTCTTCCGAACTTGAGCAGGCGTCCCGACATGCAGACAGCTCGCAGTCTCAGGTCTTCGCGATGCATGTACCCGAAGGCGTGCAAATGTCGGACGATTGCCCGCAAACGAACATGATGTTCGTATACCTAAAGGATTCGTTCGACAAAGCGCGCGAGGGCTTGGACTCGGGAAAACCCTCGGACGCTGCCGACACACTCGACTCCTTGAAACAAGCCGACGCGCAATTCTTCGCGTGTCGTCATGCGCTCGCGAGCCAGTTCCAAGACCTCGGCGGAGACCCGAGCGCATTGGATTCCATAAATCTAAATGCCGACAAGTAGCAAGGTAGAGCAATGCCAAAGACCCTCGCGTAGATAGCATCTCTCAACGTTTCAGAGAGCGACGATGCTTGCTCTTCGCACGCGAATTTTGAGCACGAGCGCGGCGCCGGCATGGCCGGCGCCGTGAATCGCGGCGCGCCGTAGCAAAAGTTCAGCCACCCCGCGGTCCAAATCGCAGAACTCCGCGAACTCGCTATCGGACAATATCATCGCCGCGGGCGCCTCCGAGCCTTCGAGCGCCTTAGGCCGCCTTGAAGCACTCGAAAAGACGGCGCCCCTAAGGGAAGATCTTCGCGAGTTGGGTTCGCGCTATGCGGATATTGTGGCTGCGCTTTTTCGCATCGCAAGCGATCCAGGAAGCGCTCAGACCATTCTAAGTGCTCTGCAAGCAAAGCACGAAGACTCACCACCGGATCGGTCGTGATCGGCACGATTTTGGCTTTGCTCATACATCACCTCCGTCTTCGCCGTTCTCGCGCTCGCGATCGAGTTCGTCGGCGATGTCCTGAAACACGCGTTGTCTCTCGACCTGGTCAGTCGCCTCGGACAGGGATTTCGCGCGCTTTGCGGCGGCGGTAAGATCGCACGCAGCGTGGCCCCGGCACCAGTGCGTGATCTCGGTCAGGGTGATGATAGAGCATCCTATAGATGTTTTCAGGTTTTCCTCAAGCCAGCGTGCTCGAATCTTGCGCTCGCGTTCGTTCAGAGGCTCGCGCGACCAATCGACCTCAGTGCCAGACGCCGAGCGCGCGATCGCGGTAGCCTGAGCCACCGCGTCGGCCTTAGCGATGGTCGCCTCCTCGGGAGCAGGCGGTTCACCGACCGGCTCGATGAACGATGACGCGAGTCGCGGCTGCGGCGCCGGAGAAGGCACATCAGCAGCGGCGACGACGTGGGGCGGCGGCCCGTATAGTCGATCGATAATGGCGTCGCGGCCTCCGTATACCGGCAATCCAACGAGCTGATAAGCTGCGTACAAACCGACGCCTTCATTTGCCGCTTTGCCGATGAGGTTCGCCGTTATGATGTGGCCAGCGGCTTGGTTCTCTTCGATTTTGGCAGCGACGCGTTCCATGCGCGCGGCGTCGCGACGTAGGCGCGCGGCGTCGCGACGTAGATGTTTCGCGAGCAGGCGCGTACGCTGCTCGACTTGGAACGGTGTTCCGCTCGGAACGAAGCGGAGCCGCTTAGGGCGCGGCGCCGGCGCCTGGGATACGAGATCCATGATCTTCAAGCTTCCTCTCTGCAGCTTTGCGCTGCGGTCACAGGATGATAGCGGCCAGCGCGGGATCGTCAAAGACGTTCGCGCGTCGAATGTAGCCCTGGAGCACGGCGAGCGACCGGTGTCGGGACGTCCGCATGATGTTGTCGAGCGAGACGTGCGCTACGCTCGCCGCCGTGATGAAGCCCGCTCGCAAGGAGTGCGCGCTGAAGTCGCCCTCGAGCCGCGCCCGGCGCACCAGCACGTGCACGAGATTGGCGACGTCGCGGCCGCCGATGGGCCGATCGCTGATCCGCCGGCCGGGCTTGAACGAGCGGAAGAGCGGCCCGTCGACGAGCTGCGCGGCGGCGATCCACGCCTTGACGGCGCGCGCCGCGCACAACGCGTGCGTCGGCACGAAGGGCACGGCAATCGCCGCCCCCTCGCCGGCCTGGTCCGTTTTCGACCTGCGAATCGTTATCAATAAGCCGCGCGGGTCGTAGCGGATGTCACCGACGCCGAGCGCGGCGATCTCGGAACGTCGCAGCGCGGCCGCGAAGCCGAGCAGCACGATCGCGCGGTCGCGCTTGGCTTTGAGATCGTCGCCGGCGACGGCGAGCAGCACCGACTGCAGCCGATCGAGCGTCAGCGCGTCCTTGCGACGGACTGCGCAGCCTTTCGTGTTGGCGATGCCCCTGAGGATCTCGCGGACGACGCGGTCCGACGTCGGTGCGGGGTCGATGCCCGCGCGCTTGTGCTCGCCGGCGATCGCAACGAGGCGCCGGCGGATCGTCGACACCTTTGCTCGCTCCGCGAGGTCGGTCACGTAGAGCGCGATCGTTTGCGAGGTCGCCGGCAGCGCGCAGACGCCGTGGTCGCGGCAGAACCGCCCGAAGTCGCGCAGATCCGACCCGTACGCGCGGCGGGTCGCCGACGATCGCGAGGCCCGCGCGTACTCTTTGGCGCGTTCGATCGCAAAATCGACAGAGAGCGGTCGCGCGGGCTCCTGGAGCGCGAGCGGGGTCACGGTGCGGCTTGCGGACGGACGAAGTCGCCATTCTCGGCGACGGCCATCTCGCCGCTTAGGAACGCGGCCATCATCCAGAGTGCGTCATGATGGGCCGGCATTTCGCCGAAGTCGAAGTTGCACTCGACCCCCTTGCCAAAAAGGATCGCTAGCTCAGTCGCTGCTTGGAGTTGCGCCTTGGTCGGCGGTTTCGCGGTATCGAGGCGAGACTGGATCGCCTTCGCGAGTTTCTCGGCACGGGCTGAGAGACGCAAGAAATCGGCCGAAGCCGCGCGGTAGTCGTTGCTGATTTTCGCAAGGGTCGGCGCGACGAGTTCAGGCTTGCCGAGCCCGTACCGGGCGATGATGCGCTCGCGGGGCGTCACGCCGACACCGCGCGATCGGCGATCAGGCGCATGTAGGTCGCTGCCTGGTGCCAACACGCGTTCCCGAACTGGCCGGCTTTGCAGTCGCACGCCATCATCTCGAGGTTGAAGACTTGGACGGTGTACCGCGCGCCGGCGCGGCCCTCGACGGTAAAGCGATCATTGCCACGCGGCGTGACGGCGGCCGCGCCACCGTTAACCTGCGCCGCGTGAAGGCGGCTTTCGAATTTCTCGCGTTCCGTCATGCGCGTCGCGCGCTGGGATGCGCCGGCTGGGGCCGCGAAGTTCGCGGCGGGGGAAGCTGAGCTCATATCTCGGTCTCCTCAAGGCCCGTGCAGCGTCTGATTCACGTTGCGCGGGCCGCTCAAAATAAGTGTATCGGGAAGCGGAGATTATCGGCTTCCCAACTACATCCTAACACCACTACAGCCTATTTACAACCTACCGCGACCACTCCACCCCACTCTGGCCCATAACAGACCACGATAGAGTAAGCGTTTGCGGCGTTACGTGCGTGCCAAAAGGCCTATGGCCATACTTCGCATGTAAGGGGTCAGGAGTTCGAGTCTCCTCATCTCCACCACCTTAGAAGCCCGTAAACCACGGGCTTTTTTGATGCTCGCCCGTGCCCGGCTTCGGTGGTGTCCGTGCTGCCGCATCCTCAATCCTCGATGGTCGGCGATAGATAAGCAAGGCTCAGGCAAGAAAGCTCGCGACCCTGCTGCACGTCGACGCCGGCATTTTCATCTAAGCGTGGCCGCCTTCCGAGTCCGAGCACGAAATCACTCGTTCGGCCGTTCGCGAAGAGCACCGTGTCATGATCATTGAGACGCCGCGCCTGCGGCTAAGGCCACTGACAGACGCCGACATGGAACCGTACCTCGCCATGGCTACCGATCGCGAGGTGACGCGGTACGTCTCGCCCATACCCATACCACCCGCCAGCGCCGAAGCGGCGGCCACCCACTATCGCCGATTGCTCGAGACGAGGGGCTATGGCTACTGGGCGATCGAGGTGGGCGGCGGCGCGTCGTTTGCTGGAATCATTTTGCTACAGGACGTAAAATTTACGGCCGCTTTCACACCGGCAATTGAAGTCGGCTGGCTCTTACCGCGTGAACATTGGGGGAACGGTTACGCCACCGAAGGCGGGCGCGCGGCGCTCGACTACGCCTTCACCACCATGAAGCTGGATCAAGTCGTTGCGCTCACGACCGCCGGCAACATTCCATCACAACGCGTGATGCAACGCCTCGGCATGACGCACGATCCGCACGACGACTTCGATCACCCTCACACTCTCGGCACCTCTCTTCAGCGCTGCGTGCTCTACCGAATGCAACATCCATAGCGCGACAGTGACGGGTTTGTCGCGCCGCACACCACGACGGATGACTGCATCGAGAATCTTGTAACGATCGTGTCGAAAGATTCACGGTGCGGTCAGCCGGAGAGCGTCGGTAGGGAAACCCCGGGGGGTCGCGCGTAGCGGCGGGCACGAAATGTCAGTCCCTGTGAAGTTGATTGGTCTTATGAAAGCACGCCCTTCCGCATATCGTGCTTTCGCGATCGCGCTTGTCGGGACGCTCGTTGGCTGCGGCGGCGGCAATGGTACGGCGGTCGCCCCAATCCTGAGCGGCGCCGCGCCGCCGAGCAAACCCACGAGTGCTCCCACCGCGACGCCGAATCCATCCGCGAATCCATCGACGAAGCCGTCTGCCGCTCCGTCGGCAGCACCGTCCGCCGCGCCGTCAGCACGTCCCACGGCCGCTCCGTCAGCGAGTCCGTCGCCGCTGCCGCCGAGCACGCTGCACTGCACGTCGGGAACACCGGTTCCTTCGGTTGCGGCCTCACGCATCTATGTCACGAACGACGATCCGACGAGCATCCTCGTCTATGCGGCGAATCCGAGTGGAACGTTGAACGAGGCGCCCCTCGCGACCATCGTCGGAAGCAACACGGGGCTTTTCTCGCCGCAGGGAGTCGCCGTTGACGCGAGCGGACTGATCTACGCCGTAAACGATAGCCCCATTGGCGCTTCCCCCCCGAGCGTCACCGTCTATGGGGCGAACCCGAGTGGGACGCTCAACGAAGCTCCGCTCGGAACGATAACCGGGGCCAACACCGGCCTCGGCAATCCGAACGGCATAGCCGTTGACAGCAGCGGAAATATCTACGTCGCAAACGCGAACCTGTTCACGACCGTTGGTCACGCCAGCACCGTCACCGTCTATCCGGCAAACCCGCGCGGAACGCTCAACGAAGCGCCGATCGCCACAATCACCGAACCATTTCAAGATATCACCGACGCCGACGGGGCCGCCGACAAAGGCGTAGCCCTGGACGCGTGCGGTAACGTCTACGTTACGGATTACACAAACAGCGGAGACTTTGTCTCCGTCTATGCCGCGAACCCGAGGGGCGCGGTAAGCGGGCCGCCACTCGCGACGATGACCGTTAACTATCCGGTGCTCTTCGGACCTGTCGTCTCTGCAGTTGCCGTGGACCCGAACGGCTTGATCTACGCCGCCCTCGGCATCGACGCGGATGACGGTGCGATCAGCGTGTACCCGGCGAATCCAAGTGGGACGTTCGCCGGAACGCCCGTCGGGACGATCGCCGGAAGTAGCACGGGGCTCGGAGCTTTGCCGTTCGTCGCCGTCGATCCGGCCGGCCCGATTTACTCTACATCCTTCGAGGGTACCGTCATCAACGCCATCACCGTCTACGCCGCGAATCCGCGGGGTACGCTCAACGAAGCCCCAATCGGGACCATCACCGGAAGCAACACGGGACTCGGTTTTCCCTCCGGCATTGCGGTGCATTAATTCAGCCGCGCACGCTGCCTCTGATTGTTTTGTTCCAGAGACGTATCGCACCTTAGTCGACGAGGGTGCGGTTCTAGTCTGAGCGAAACCGCTTCGCCGTGCGACTTTCCTCCCTATCGCCCGCCCTCTTTGCATTCATTCTTGCACTCTCGAACTCAAGCGCGCTTGCCGCGGAAGGCGGTGCTTCACCGATCCAGCTGACGGTAGACGCTAGCGACGCGCCGGTGACCGGCATCGTGCACGTGCGCGAATTCTTTCCGGTGCAGAGCGGGCCGCTTGCTCTCGCGTACCCGCGTTGGGTTCCCGGTGAACACGGCCCGGAAGGGCCGATCCAAAACATCACCGGCCTTCACGTCACTGCCGGTGGGCAAGACATTCCTTGGTCGCGCGATCTTGCCGACCTCAATACCTTTCACCTGACCGTACCAGCCAACACGAATGCGGTTGAAGTCGACTTCGACTTTCTCGGCAGCAGAGACGGCACGTACGCAGAATCGCGGCTCGCGACCAGCACGATTCTCGCGATCAACTGGAACCAGTTTCTGCTCTATCCCGCAAGCGGCGATATCGCCCAAGTGATGATCGCGCCAACCCTGATTTTGCCCGGCCCGGATTGGGTACCGGAAACGGCGCTCCCCGGTTCGACGCGGACCGGCAACGCCGTGAGCTATGCGCCCGCGACACTCGAGCGCCTGGTGGATTCGCCGCTTGACGCCGGCACGGTGTTCCAGCGCTTCGTGTTGCTCGACGCCGACGGCTTCACAAACGAAATCGACGCCTTCGCCGACCGGCCCTCGCAGCTCGAACTTCCCGCCGACAAACTATCCGGCTTCAAGGCGATCGTGGGCGAGATGGATGCGGTGTACGGCGCGCGGCATTGGAAGAACTATCACTTTCTGCTCACCGTCAGCGACTCGATGCCGGGCAACGGCGTCGAGCACGGAAGCTCGAGCGACGACGGCAGCGAAGGCGACGCGCTCACGACTCCAACCGGCATCATGGGCACGGCCGGCCTCCTTTCCCACGAATTCAACCATTCATGGGACGGCAAGTACCGCCGCCCGGCGGATCTTGCAACGAACAACTTCCAAGTACCGGAGCAAACCGAGCTGCTTTGGATCTACGAAGGCATGACCGAACTCTACGGCGACCTGATTCCCACGCGCGCGGGTCTCTGGAAGCCGGAGCGCTTTCGCGACATGCTGGCGGGCACGTACGCAGCCCTCGACCACGAACCGGGCCGCGCCACGCGGCCGCTGCTCGATGCCGCCGCGTCTGCACCGTTTCTCTACACGGCGCCCCGTTCGTTCGGAGCCGAACGGCGCTCCGCCGGCGACTTTTACACCGAAGGCGAACTGATGTGGCTCGATGTGTACGCGAAGCTCGAGCAACTCTCGAACGGATCAAAATCGCTCGACGGTTTCTGCCATCGCTTCTTCGGCATCGAGAACACTCCGTCGGTCGTTAACCCGTATACCTACGCGCAATTCGTGGCCGCGTTGACGGCCTACCAGCCCTACGATTGGGATGCCTACTTCAAGTCGCACGTGTATGCTATCGCGCTGCATCCCCCCGATCCGTTTGAAGAACTAGGCTGGAAACTCACCTACACGGCAACCCAGAACGCGGTTGCCGCCGAGCGCGAAAGGCAGCGTCATATCTTTAGCGCGGCCTACTCGATCGGAATCAGTGCAGGCATGACCGGCGTGATACCGGACGTGATCGCGGGCTCACCGGCGGCGCGGGCGGGACTCGGTGTCGGCGACACGATCGTCGCCGTGGACAACCGCGAGTTCAGCCCCGAGGTGTTCATCGAGGAACTCAAAGCCACGCCGAAAACAACGACGCCGCTCACGCTCATCGTGAAACGCAACGGACTCTTCCGTACCGTCGCGATCGACTATCATGAGGGACTAAAATATCCGCACCTGGTGCGCATCGAAGGAGTACCCGATCGCTTCGCCGGAATCGTTGCACCGCATCGCAAAGGCGTGCCGCGAGGAAAATAGACTCCGGGACCTTCCAGAAAGGTGCCTAGATGAAATTGCTCCGTTTGCTTCCGCTGCTGATCGCGTCGTTCGTCATTGCTGGCGCCGTCTTCGGAGAGGTGCCGGCTTCAGCTACGGGGAGCGGGCCGGGTGAGATTACCCCGAAGAAGCACAATTCCCGAAAAGCGAGTGACCCGATCGTTGTGAACTGGGCCTTTAAGAAAGGCCTCGGGTCGACCAATCTCACCGTTAACCCGGACGGTACGTATCTCTTTTCCGGCAACTACAAACACAAGGTGCCGAAGATGGATTTCGAGATCGTCCTTGCGCTCAAGAGTTCACTTGGCGGCATCCTGTTATTCCATTACGTAGGAAACGTTTCGAGCGGTGGGGTTCAATGGAGCAAGCAGGGTCAGAGCGATTTCCTCAAAGACGACTTCAAGACGTTCGGTGGAGAGCGCGACTGGGCAGCGTATGAGTGGCACGGCGTCTACCACTTCGAGCTGGACTCTGAAGCGAAAAAGCAACTTGCCGAGCAACAGGCCGCGGCAGCGAAGGCGGCGCGCGCAGACGCATACCACCAATGCGCGGGGGAGGCGTTCATTGGCCTCTTCGGAGTCAATGATGCTTACGCGCAGAGTCAAGTCAAGTATTGCCAGCAGTTCAACTGGAACTGGTAGCTCGAGCAGAAAAGTCGCGGGCCGGCGATGCCGGGACCTTGAGGTGAATGCGCGCGAGCGCGTCGGCGACGATCAGCAGAAATCCTAAGAAGTACGCGACGGCGGCGATGCCGGCAACCCACGCGATCCCCAGGTTTTGCGCGGCCATCCCGGCGACGATCGGGCCGGCGATTTGCCCGGCGCCGACCGCGATCGTCGAAAGAGCGATTGCGCTCATCGCCGCCGCGGTGCCGGCGCGCTGACGGAGAATCGCCGTCGCAAAACCCGGAACGGGCCCGAACCCGAGCCCGATGAGAAGGTCGCCGGCGAGTTGCATGTGCGCGAGGGTCAGCATGGCGCCTGCGGCACCGAGTATCAGCCCGGCGCCCATGCCCAGTTCCGCCTGCCGCACGCGCATCGCGAGCAGCGTTCCCACAATCGCGGCGAAGCCGAGCAAGAGAAAGCGAGCGCCGGGCGAGGCGTGCAGTGAACTCACCGCTGCGAACGTATTGTACGCGAGAAATCCCATGCCGAAGAGTGCGTAGGCTGCGAGTACGCGCGCCTCGTTTTGCCAACGCCATGCAGGCGGCTCGCTCGCGGCGCTTGCACGGGCGACGGCTGCCGGCGCCGGCGTCGTCAGAGCGACGACGAGCGCAATGATCGCGCAAACAAGCGAGGCCGCGCGCCACGATTGCGGCGAGCTCAGCGCGGGCAACGCGACGCCGGCCGCGATCAAGCCGAGGCCAACTCCGGACCAGGTGATCGTTGAGACGAGCACGCGGCGCTCAGGTGGAACCGCGTCGAGCGCGATGCGCTGAGCCGCGACGACGCCCCCTCCGCCACCGGCGCCGCTGAGGAACCGCATGACGATGAGCGGCACGAAGCCCGGTGCAAATGCGACGCCGGCGAACGCTGCGGCCGCAAGAAGATGAGAGCCGATGGCGAGCCGCCGGACGCCGACGAGACGTTCGAGCTGGGCTGCGAACGCGCTCGTTAGCAGATAGCCGATCGAGTTGGCCGAAGCGACCGCCCCAACCGCAGCGAGATCGAGCCCCAGGCCCGAGCGCAGAGACGGCACGAGCGCTCCAAAAGCGACCCGCGCGAACGCAACGTCGATGAGAACCACCAGAATGGACCAGGAAACAATGCCTGCAAGCTTCATGACTTGCCGAATCGTAGCGCGATCGCTATCATAGGTCTATCCGATATGTTGACTCAAGCCATAGGAATACCCGATGACTCGGCACTCGCGCTCTCTTTGCGCGACTTACGCTCGGTTGCTGCGATCGCGCAAGAGGGAAGCCTCACGGCGGCCGCCACCCGGCTCGGCTTCTCGCAGGCCACGATCTCGGCGCATCTGGCCGCCGCGGAGAAGGCCCTCGGCGTCTCGCTCTTCGAGCGTCACGGTCGCGGCGTCGTGCTGACCGAGGCGGGGCGCACGGTGCTCCGTCACGCCACCACGATGTTCGGAACGCTGGGTGAACTCTACGCGGCCGCACGCGGGCTCGACCGGCAGGCGCTCGTCATCGGTGCCTCGGAGCCGGCCGGAAGCCGCCGCATGCTTTCGTTCATCCGCCAAGCCGAACGCGCTGATCCCACGCTCGAGCTTTCGCTGCGCGTTGCCGGCATGACCGAAAACCTTGGCCTCGTCGAGCGCGGCGAACTTGAGCTCGCACTGACCGCGGCGCGCAAAGACTTTCCGCGAACCGTGAAGTTTACGCCGCTCTACGAGCAAGAACTTGTGCTGCTCGTTCACGAGCAGCATCCCTTGGCGGGGAAACGGCGGGTCGATTTGCGGGCTCTGGACGCCGAGCAACTTCTGGTCGGCGAAGACACCTGCATTTACCGCCGGCTCGTCGAGCAAACGATCCGAAATGCCGACGTCGACGTTGTACTTCGCGCGCGCATCGGCCCCACGACGACGCTGCCGCATGCGGTTGCCTCCCGTCTCGGCGTCGCCATCTTGCCCGACGATCTCGTCGAATCACCGCCGGCCCAAACCGTCGTCGTTACCTTGCGCGATCCGATCCTGACGACGATCGGCTCGCTCGTTCGCACCGATGCATCGGAAACGGCGCGACGGGTCGCGAACGCGCTGCGATCGTATTTCGCTCCTCCGCTCCCGGGCAAACGCAGCCGAACCGCCTAGCGATTCCGCAATACGAGGGTGCCGATGCCGAGCCAGGCGAGAACCAGGTACGGATACAGCGCAGCCAAGCCGTGCGGCACCGGGAAGACGGTCGCAAGAAACGTCGCGACGAGCGAAATGAGCGCCACGACGGGGATTGCGCGCTCGAGCGGCCGCCAGCGCGCGCCGAAGAGCCGCAGTGCGGCCACTTGCACCGCACCGTACACGAGGACGAGAGAGAGTACGGCGACCGTGCCCGCCGCGGCGAAGGCGTCGGTACCGCTCATTCCTCCGAGTGCGCATCCGATCACGATTGCGGCGCCGATTGCGAGCACGACCAGATACGCGAAAGCGGGCGTGCCACTGCGCGCATCGACGACTGCAAAACGGCCCGAGACACGTGCATCGCCTGCGAACGTAAAGAGCAGCCGCGCGGCGCCGATGGCGGGCGCGACCGTCGCGGCGAAGGCCGAAATCGCGGCGCCCCCCATGACGAGCGCGGCGACCGGCACGGTCGCATAGCGGACGGCGAGATCGCCAAGCGGCGAGGGCGAGGCGGCGAACGCTGCCACGCCGCGCGCATCCAAGCCGAAGCCGATGCTTTGCGCATACGCGACGAAGACGTAGAGCACGCCCGCGAGCGCGACGCTCGTGGCGATCGCGCGCGGAATCGTTCGGGTCGGCTGTTGCGACTCCGCGCCAAGCGCTGCCGCGCCCTCGAAGCCGGCGAACGAGAGGAGCGCGAATACCGTGGCGAGTCCAAGCCCGGCAAAGCTCGTGCCGCGCGCGCTGAAAGGTGCTGCCGAAAGCCCGTGCGCGCCGCCGTGCGCGAGCACGACGATTGCGAGCACCACGATCGCCGCTACGGAAAGAGCCTCGATCGCGAGCATTGTGCGTGAGGACGTGCGCATCGGCCGCGTGCCCAAGTACGCGCACACCGCAAGCGCGCTGAGGGCGAGCGCAACCCACGAAAGGGCGATCCCGCGATATGCCAGCGCCGACGTCGCGAACGCGCCGAACTCGGCTGCCGAACCAGCGGTGAATAGGACGTAAACGAGCAACAGCGCCCAGGCCGAAAGCCGCCCTGCGAACGGTCCGAGACCATGCCGGTTGAATTCGCCGACCGACGCCGCGCTCGCATACACCCGCGCAAACGTGATGAAGGCAAATGCGACGCACCCGATCGTGACGAACCCGAGTACGAAGGCGAGTGGAACCGCGGGGCCTGCATACGAAGCGGCGAGCGCGCCGTTGAGCGCCATCGCCGCGGTCGGCGCCATGATCGCTACCGACATTCCGGCCGTCTCGACGCCGCCGAGCGCGCGGCGCAGGCCGGGCTCGCTCAAGCCAGCAAGCCGGCGTCGAGATGGAGCGAGACGACCCAATTCGGGACGTCGACGATCTCGCTGATCTTGAGGTCGCCGGCGACACTCGCAAGCAAGTAGGCGTCGACCTCCGTAAGCGATGTGCGGCGCACGATTTCGGCAATCATCGCACTCGTCGCATCGCGCGCTGCTTGGAAGAGATCCGGCCCGATTCCGGTCGTCGCGAGCGCACGGCCCGCGCGCTGCGTCCGCGCGTCGGTCAGCAACATCGGCGCGGGCAGATGACGATCGCGTTCGAGCATGATGCGCAGCGTCGCGACGGCGCTCGTTTCGATCGCGGTACCGCAAACCTCGCCGTCGCCTTGTGCCGCGTGTCCGTCGCCGAGCGAAAGCAGCGCACCATCGACGGCAACGGGAAGGTACAGGGTCGCGCCTGCGCCGACGTGACGAATGTCCATGTTGCCGCCGTTACGCGTCGGCGGCACGACGGAGAAAGCGCCGGCCTGCGCGGGCGCGACCCCGATCGTGCCGATCATCGGAACGCTGGGCAACTGCATTCCCGTGAAGAGTGCGATCGTGCCGCTTTCGATGCGCGAGATGCGCAGCGCGGGCTCGGTGAAGCGATCGGCCAGCAGCCCAAAGCCCGGGATGTTCGCGGTCCATCCCCACGAGTCGACATCGAGTGCGAGGATTTCAACGACGAGCGCGTCCCCGGGCCGCGCACCCTCGACGAAGATGGGTCCCGTCACCGGATTGATGCGCCCAAAGTCGAGCGTACCGAGCGCGCTCGCAGAGGAATCTAAGGCAAGCTGCCCGCCCGAGGCGTTCTCCAGCTCGACGACAATCGTGTCCCCCGGCGCGACGCGAATGACCGGGGCAAGCGAGTGATCCCACACGCCATGCGTCTGCGTGCGTCTCAAATGATGCATTCCGGCGCGAGTTCGCCGTTCGCGAAGGTCAGCCCGTCGTCTCGGTCAATTTTCCGGCATGGAAGCTATCCCGGTCATCGAGACGGAACGCCTCATTCTGCGCGGCCACCGGCTCGAGGATCTTGGCGGCTGCATCACGATGTGGTCCGATCCAGCGGTCACGCGCTTCATCGGCGGCAAACCGTCAACCGAGCAGCAGACGTGGATGAGAATGTTAGGATACCTCGGGCATTGGTCGCTGATGAAGTTCGGGTATTGGGCGATCGAGCATAGGCAAACAGCCAGTTTTGCCGGCGAGCTCGGCTTCGCCGATTTCAAACGCGACCTCGCGCCTTCAATGAAGAGCGCACCGGAACTCGGTTGGGTGCTGGCATCGCAATTTCACGGTCAAGGCTTGGCGACCGAAGCGGTACGCGCCGCCGTCGCCTGGGGCGACACGCACTTCGCATCGCCACGCACCGTTTGCATGATCGATCCGGACAACCTCGCCTCAATTCGGGTCGCGCGGAAATGCGGCTACGAGGTCTTCGAACGTGCTTCATATCACGACCGACCTGCACTATTTTTCTCGCGCATGGCAGCCAAAGGTTTTGAGGCTCCGCCGTTCGGGGACAAGACGGCATGAGCTTCAAAGATGATCTCAAGAAAACCATCGACAATGTGGACGATACCCTCAAAGAGGCTGGACATCGCACGAAGGCGGAAGCCGAGCACGCTTCTCGCGAGGCGGCCGGTGGCACCTTGACGCCCGGCGAAAAAGTTGGCTCCGCTCTAAACGAAGGCAAGGAGCGCGTTCTCGCCGATGTCGACAAAACCAAACGCGAGGTTCGCAGTAAGACCTAAAGCAGCGCCAACACGGGACGCCTGCGCGCTCGTCGAGGAACTTGGGCTCGCGGCGCATCCCGAAGGCGGCTTCTACCGCGAGCTGTTCCGCAGCGAGCGGCATGTTGCCACGGTAGGAGGCGGGCGTAGCGCCCTTACCGTCATTTATTTTCTGCTGACGGCCGATTCGTTTTCCGCGTGGCATCGCTTGCGTTCCGACGAGACGTGGCACTTCGCCGCGGGAACCGCACTCACGATCGAAACCCTCGACGAACGCTCCGGTCACGAACGCATCCTGCTCGGTCCCGACGGACCCTGGGTTGCGGTCATTCCGGCCGG
>Ga0302325_10002941_pt1 | contig 40802 bp, 34 predicted proteins | sample Palsa_T0_2_FD_201948 | JGI IMG/M metagenome (GOLD analysis project Ga0302325, IMG submission 201948) | Peat permafrost microbial communities from Stordalen Mire near Abisko, Sweden - Palsa_T0_2 | ecosystem: Environmental > Terrestrial > Soil > Palsa > Peat permafrost | place: Sweden: Abisko...
GATTGAGGCTCCTGGCTACCTTGGACGCGCCCACGCCACGACGGACCTGGCACTCCCAAATCCTTAAAACGCTCCAGCCACGGGAGCGAAGTTTCCTCGACACCCTCTTATCCCTCGCCTTATTTCGACCGAGCTTGGATCGCCAGTATCTTAGATTCGACTGGGGCGGATTGTGGCAATAGGGACAGGCGTGCCAGAAACAGCCATCCACAAAGAGCGCGACCTTACGCTTGGGCCACGCGAAATCGGGCCTGCCCTCAATTGGCCAATGCTTTCGGTAACCCCGGAGGCCTGCTGCTGTAAGCAGTTTGCCCATGGCCAGTTCAGTAGTAGCGTTGCCTTGGGCGTGGATCGCCGCCATTATTCTGCTGCGGACGGCTCTTGAAACGTTGTCCATAACCGAGGGCCTATTTGAGGCTCGATCCGGCCTTAAGCCCCGCTCTGCCGCAGGATCTCGTCCGCCACATCCGCCACCGCGCGCATCTCGAGTACATCATGCACGCGCACCAAGTGCGCGCCCCCCAGGATCGCCGCCGTCACCGCGGCGGCCGTAGCGAACTGCGTCTCTTTGCCCGTCGCATGCGCCAGAAACGATTTGTGGGATGGGCCCGCCAGAATGGGCAGGTCCAGGCCGGCCAGCTCATGCAAGCGCGCCAGGATCGCGGCGTTCTGTTCTTTCCGTTTGCCGAAGCCCAGACCCGGATCCACCACGATGCGGGAGCGGTCGATGCCGGTGTGCCGCGCGCGGCTGACGGTGGCCTCCAGGTCGCGCACGATCGATCCCATCACGTCGGGTAACGGCGGCAGCTTGGCCCACGTCTCGGGACGGCCCCGCATATGATTTAGGATCAATCCGGCGTCCTGGTTCGAAACCGTGCGCGCCAGTTGCGCTTCAAACGTCAGGCCGGTGGGATCGTTGATAATCTCGGCGCCGTGCTCCAGGGCGCGCTCGGCCACTTCCGCTTTGTAGGTATCCACGGAGATCGGAATCGTCAGTTGGCCGTGCAGCCGCTTCAATACCGGGATGAGGCGCCGCAACTCCTCCGCGCCGGAGATGCGCGCCGACTCCGGCCGCGTAGACTCCGCCCCAATATCGACGATGTCGGCGCCCTGCTCTTCCATCTCCAGCGCGCGCGCGAATGCGCGGTCGGGGTCCAGATATTTGCCGCCGTCGGAGAAGGAGTCCGGCGTCACGTTCAGCACGCCGAGAATCACCGTGCGCTCGCCCAGCTTGATCTCGCGGGCTCTGAGCTTCCAGTAGAACAGCTTTCGCATAGAAGGAACACCAATGTCGCACGTTTCGCGATATCCCCGCTCTCTCTGTAAACTGCGCTACTTTAATTAGGCGAGGAGCGATGATGGCAGCGGACCACCGTGGAATGGGGCTGGAAGGCAAGAATGTAGTCGTGCTGGGCGTGGCCGATGAGTCCAGCCTGGCATGGGCAATCGCCAAGCGCTTTGCGGAGCACGGCGCGCGCGTGTTTATTGGCTACCAGCAAAAATTCTTCAGCCGCGTACGCCTGCTGCTCTTGCAAAATCCCGGCGTGCAGGGTGATCGCTGCGATGTCCTCAACGACGCCGAGCTCACCACCTTCTTCGCCCGCTTCCAGGACAATCCGATCGAAGTGCTGGTGCATGCCATCGCCTTCGCGCCGAACGAATTATTCACCGAGCCGGCGTCAAATTGCAGCGCGGACGCCTTTTGCCAGAGCTTGACCATCTCCGCGCACTCGCTCTGCAAGACCGTGCGCTTCGCCAAGCCGAACTTGAAACAGTGGGGCAGCGTGATCACCCTCACCTACCAGGCGTCGGAACGCGCCGAGGCTTCCTACGGCTTGATGGGCGTTTCCAAGTCCGCGCTCGAAAGCGCCGTACGCTACCTGGCGCTGGAGCTCGGCCCGCAGAAGATCCGCGTCAACGCGCTTTCGCCCGGACCCATCGAGACCGTGGCCGCTACCGGCATCATGGGCGCCTTTCTGCGCAACCCGGAAGCCTTGGAACGCCAGCGCGCGCGCGCCTTCCAGGAGGCTATCCAGATGGCCCAGGCGGAAAGCCACCCCGACCCCCTGGCCGTCGCCAGCGCCGCCTGGAAGCATTTCCAAGGGCTGGCCGCCAAGCGCTGCGCCATCGAGGAAACCGTATCCAAGGAGGATGTGGCCGATTCCGCGCTGTTCCTGGGCAGCGACTACTCGCGCAAGATCACCGGCCAGGTGATTCACATCGATTGCGGCCTTTCCACCGCCAACGCTCTCTGACCCGCACGATCCAAATCGTTCCCTTCCGGCTGCGCCACCTGCCGCGCGTCCTGCGCATCGAACGCGCCAGCTTCGGCCGGGAGGCCTGGCCGCGGCGCTACTTTCTGGAGCTGTGCGCCGATTGCCGGGATTTCTTCGTGGTCGCCAAAGTGGACGGACGCATCGCCGGCTATGCCGTGGCCTGCGCCGAAAAGGGCAATGCCGAGATCGCCTCGCTGGCCGTCCATCCGGATTATCGGCGGCGCGGCGTGGCCGATGCGCTCATGCAACACACGCTGCGCGAGCTGGGCGCGGCCGGCGTCCGCCGCGTGGAGTTGATGGTGCGCACCGGCAACATCGCGGGCGCGCAACTGTACCGCGCGCTGGGTTTCCGCCGCGTGCGCCTGGCGCCGCGCTACTACGAAGACGGCGGCGATGGTTTCCTGATGGCCAGGGCGATACAATAAAAGCCGATGGCCGACAACGATCATTTCGAGATGGTGATGCGCGACGTCAACGCCTGGAACAAATGGCGCGAACAGAATCCCAAGGAAAAGCCGGATCTGTCTTACGCCGTGATGCGCGGCGCGGATCTGATGATGGCCAATCTCTCCGGCGCGCTGCTTTCGGAAGCCGACCTGGTGCTGGCCAACCTGCGCGGCGCGGACCTGCGCCACGCCGACCTGCGCAACGCCAACCTGGTGGCCGCCCGCCTGATGGGCGCGGACCTGGCGCATGCCAATATCTGCGGCGCGGATCTTTCCACTGCCGAGGATCTGACCGAAGAGCAACTCCGCCACACGCACGGCGATGCCCACACCAGACTGCCGGAAGACCTGCAGGCACCGGAGAATTGGCCCAAGAAGGGCCGTAGTGCCGCGCGGTAGTCTTGCCAGCGCGCAGCGTGTTGTGGAATGGCAAGACAGTCGGCGGTCGCCATGCTTGATTGGGTAAACCTTGAGAAGTGGCGTCACCCCTCTTGGTGGAACCTGCTGATTTTTGTGCCTTGGGCCTTGGGCTCGGGGTGGCTAATCCACGAATCTGCCGTTGACAGAGCGGTCGCCGGAAGAGAGAAGACCGCTCGCGGAACGATCGCCGCGCACGAACCGGCGAATCACAATCGGTACGGCTATGCCTTCTCAGTGAATGGCAAGACCTACCGTGGGTGGGACGGCTCGGAGAAGCAGGCGCCTCGCATGGGCAAACAGGTGCTCGTATACTACGATCCCCATGATCCCGCGACGAACGCCCTCACTAGTTTTGCCGAGTTGGAGGGCCAGTGCATCGGTCCGGTCCTGTTTATGTTCCTCGGCGTCGTGGGCGTGGCGATCTTCATTGCACACAGGCGGCGCGAGAATTGGCCCAAGAAAGGCCGCAGCGCCGCGCGGTGACGTCCGCGCCAGGTGCGAACTCGCTCATTCAGAGTGCTCGCTGGGCTGTTCATCCTCGGGAGGTCCTGGGGAACGGAAGCGGGCAATTATGTCCCCGCCAGACTGCAGATAGACCGTGACCACGGTCACAACGCCTACCAGAGCCAAGCTATCCCTCGAAAGGAGATCGACCGCTGGCGGCGTCGTAAGCAGGAACACCGCACCGGCGTTCGTTGCGCTAATGACGGTGAACACCGAGAACGCAAGGCCCAGGCAACTCGTCGTGGAAACCGCGCCGGGTCGTGACGGAACTTCAGCAGAACAAAAATCGCAACGACAGCCAAACTCGCCAATCCTGTGAAGCGAAAATCGAACGTCGCTGCGATCCACCGGCCGACGCTGTTGGTCATTGTCGTCTAGGCCATATTCAGGCCTGGCTATTCCTGACGTGCTTGGCGAGCAGACTGCTCACTGCCAAGCCGGTCGCTGCCCCGAGGGCCGCACCAGGGCCGCCGCCTAACATCGCGCCGATCGCGCCCAGAACCACGGCCGATCCGAGAGGCGAAATCCGATCGGAGTCATGTCGAATCGTGACGTCCGTGGGCGCATATTGCGGCCTGCCAAAGGGGGGGACAATAACGGGACGGAACTGCTGTGACGCGGGGTCGAAGTACAAATACACTGGATATCCGCGATCCGTCGAGCCAATACGGCCGGCATAGAAACCGGCTCGGGTCGTGTCCACCATAGGCATCCTCGTCTCCTCCCAGCTATTATTTTAGCAGCCCGCAAGTGAGTCGAGAATGCCGGTCACTGCAGCCGCACCCGCAACCACCCCGCCAACTCCGCCAACGGCACCGTACTCTGCTCCCCGCCGGCCATCTCCTTCACCGCGACCGCGCCTTCGCGCAACTCATTCGGAGCCAGAAACACCGTGAAACGCGCGCCCCGCCGGTCCGCATATCCGAAAAACTTTCCAGGCTTCCCCGCCGAAAAAGTCAGATCTGTCTGGATGCCCGCCGCCACCAGCTCGCCCGCCACGCGCGCCGCGTCCCGGCTCAAGGCCGCATCGAACATGCCCACGCACACTTCCACCTTCGGCTTGCTCGGCCCGAACCCCTTCAATTCGGTCAGAATCTCGCCGATCACCACGTCGCCGAAACCCATCCCCACCGCCGGACGCCCAGTGCCCGTCATATCGCCAAACAAATTGTCGTAGCGTCCCCCGCCGAAGATCGCACGAAAGCGGCGTTCGGCGTCGAAGCCTTCGAAGACCGCGCCAGTGTAATAAGCGAGTCCGCGCACCACGCCGGAATCGAAGCGGAGGTATTCGCCGAAACCCATGTCGCCCGCCAAGTCCAGCAGGCGGCGCAAATCTTCCGCCGCGGGACTCGCGGCCAGCGGCCCCGCCGTCAGATCGTCCACAGCCTCGCCCCCCAGCAGCCCGATCACGTCGTCGACCGCCTTCGCGGCCAGCCCCTTTTCTGCCAGCAGTTCTTTCATCGTCTCGACAGGCACCTTGCCTTTCTTGTCCAGCACCATGAAAACATCCACATGCTGCTCCCGCGGCACGCCCAATTCGCACAGCAAATACGCCACCACCTGGCGATTATTGATGTGGATGCGCACGTCCCGCGGCCCCAGTCCCAACGCCCCCAGAGCGTTCGTCACACAGGCCAGAATCCACGCTTCCGCCTGCACCGACGGCTCGCCCACGATATCCAGATTCCACTGGAAATGTTCGCGTTTGCGCCCGCGCGTCATGCGCTCGTAGCGGAAGCATTGCCCGATCGTCCACCACTTCGCGGGAAACACAATATCCTGCGGCCGCGCGCTGATCATGCGCACCAGCGATGGCGTCACCTCCGGACGCAACGCAAGCTGCCGGTTCGATTTGTCCTCGAAATGATAGATCTGCTGCGCGACCTCTTCGCCCGCCTTGCGCGCCAGCAACTCGAAGGATTCCACCACCGGCGGCTCGAAGCGCTGGAATCCGTGCAGGGTGGATGCATCCGTCCAGGCGGCGAAGATCCGGTCGCGCAGATCCAGGTCCGCGGGATAGAAGTCGCGCATGCCGCGCGGCGGTTCAAGCTGCATAAGTTCCAGTGTAGTCGTCTTTCCCATATACTGCTGGTCTGTCCCAGTTGCCAGCCCCCCGCCCCACCTCACATGCATGGCAGCACCACCACGCTGGTGGGCGCGTAAGGCACCTGCACCTCGGTCACCTGGCCGCTCGCCGTGCTCACCAGATCCACCGTATTGCTCCCGGATGCCACCAGGAAAAGCGTAGTCCCATCGGGGGAAAGCGTAATGCCGCTCGCCCGCGCCGGCAGTGAGAAAACATGTTTCTGCGCGCCCGTGGCCGCATCCAGAACATAAATCGCGCCGCCATCCGTCGCGTACAGTACCCCTCCGTCCGCCGAAACAGCCAGCGAATTGAATGTTTTCGCGTAATGGAACGTCCCCACGTGCGTGACCGTTCGCGTGGTGTAAACCGCGATCAGATTCGTGCCCAAAATATAAGCGGCGGATGAATCGGGGCTGAACACTACCGGCCCCTTCGGCGTTACCAGGGCCAGCACACTATTCGTGGCCGTGCCGTAGACCGCGACGCCTTGCGCCACCTGGGGACCGTTCGCACGCACCATGTGGAACGGGACCCAATACGTTTTCCCATCGGGTGGAGACGCGCCGGCATCCACATAAGTCCAGTATTGATACGGCGGGGTTGTGATGGGGGGCGGTAGCTCGCTCAGCACACCGCTAGCGAGGTTGTAGACGTTTGTAGGTCCGTCGTTCACTCCGTAGATCTGACCCCCCGCTATCGCCGTAGGTGTAAACTCCGAAAAAATCGGAAGATTGCTTGTAATTCGGTTTAACTTCGCAGTGACTACGTTCGGAGCGGCGACTTGCGAGCTATCGGTAGTGCCGACGAAGATCCTGCCCCGCCCAGGATCCGCAACTTCGCCCGACACAGCGGCTACTCCCAACGGAAACGAATCGGTCACCGTCGCGGTTTCTTGATCGATCACGGTCATCGCGCCTACGCTGGGAATCAGCATGAGCACGGTATCGGCATCCAGGTACGCGGCTCCGCTGGGTATCCCCACCGCTTCCACCGTTCTTGTCACCGCCAGCGTTACCGGATCGACCACCAATATCGGGTTGGAAGCGGCTACGATCCGCGTTCCATCGGGAGACAGGAAAACGTACAAAAGGCCGTCGAACTCGGGGAAAGTCTGCGACACCAGCATTTGTCCCGATGCCAGGTCCAGGACCTCGATCATGTTAGCCGACCACAAATAGATTCTGCCGGCGCCGGCGTCCACCCCGAAAATCGAGAGAATGTCGCCAAGGGGTGCGCTGTTAGTCTGCTGCAGGCTGGCCGTGTCGAAGTAGAGCAGCTCACTACCGCCGCCAACCAGGTAATCGTCGGTGGTCACCAGCAGCGTGCTGCCGGAGACAAATATCGAATCCACGCGTATGCCGGACGGCAGCGGAATGGAATCCATCGTCTGGAGCGATTGCGGGTCGACCACCACAACCTTGTTCGGCAGGGTGCCCGAGAACGCCAGGAAAAGCTTAGACCCGTCGATCGAGAACGCTACGCCTCCCGGGTCCGGGTACCCCCAGGGGCCAAAAGAAGTTCCCTTGAGGATGCGATAAGTCGCCACGTCAATCTTATAAAGTAACCCTACCGGGTAGATCAAACCGGTAGTGAATACGTAGGCATATTGGCCTGCCGCATCGAAGTTCAGCGAGATAGGAAACGCGTCGAATAGGATGGTTCCCAGCGTGGCGCCCGACTTAGGATCGAGAACAGCAATGCAATGACTATTATCCTGCGGCTTAGTCGCTATCTCCCAAATCTGCCCTGTGCCAGGAGCGACGGCCATCAGGTTGCCGCCGGCCGGCGCAAAGAACGCCGCCCCCAACGAACCGTCCGCTGGATGGAAAGGCGTGATGGAGCCTGGAGCGGCTAAATAGCCGCCGGCGGACATGACATAAGCTTTTGAATCGGCGGCGAAGGTCGCAGGCGGAATCGAAAGCAACAGGACCACGGCGGTGTACACCCACTGCATGACTCAGTGTAGCTCGTGGCGCAGGCACCCTGCCCAATGCCACTTACTTTTCGAGCATGTATTGCAAGTCATTGATTTCATTAGTGCGCCTAAATGTTGGCGCACTGCGGGATACTGGTTGCCCCCGAACCGAGCAAGCGACTGGCGGCGGGTTCCCCAAAGCGTCCGAGCGTCACGCAATTTTCATCGAAAGACATAAATGCTTGAAAATGTTTTGGTTTCGCCGCAGCGCCTCGAAAAGTAAGTGGCATTGGGCACCCTGCCTGCCGCGCTGGCACTCCTGCCAGCGCAGGCGAGCGAAGCGCGCCTAACTTTACTGAAACGCCAACTGCCCCATATTGCTGGTCTGCCCATCTACCTCGACCGTCACCACCAGTTGCCCGCGCCCCGCCAGCGCCGCCGGCAACGAAACATTCACCTGATCGAGGCCCGCAAACTGCCCTTGCGCGCCCGCATATTGCACCGGCGCGTCCACGTTCCCGATCTTCTCGTCCACACCGGGCAACGAACTCGCGTGCCGGATGCCCGTTCCATAAAGAATCAGGTACGTAGGATTCGCGCCCGTGCTCACCGCGATCGGCGTCAACGAACACTGGCCCGCCGAGTTGCACTGAAACGTATTGGAGTAAGTGGAGCCGTTCACCGCTTGCGCCACTACCGGCCCGAAACCGGCCGAGTTGACCGAGTACAGGCCCGGCGCCACCGCCGCGATGGTGGCCGTGCCGCTGAAGCTCCCCGGTCCGCCGCTGACGGTGATCGTGGCCACGCCGCTTGCCGTCCCGCTGGGGATCAGGACGTTCACCTGGTTCGGCGAAACGAAGAACAACGGCGCAGCACGTACGACTCCCGCGCTGTCCTGTACGTTCACCGTGACGCCCGCCAGCGATACGGGCAGGGGCAGAGACGACGCCACCTGCGTAGTAGACGCCAGACCGGCGCCATATATCGAAGCGATCGCATCGGGCGCCAGCGCATAGGTTCCGAATGCCGAATTCGTCGCCGCCAGCGCGCCCGCCGGATGTGTCAGCCCTTGCAGCGCCGGCGGATAAGGCGACCCTGCCGGATTCAGCATCACGCCCGGCCGCGGCTGCTGCGTGAAATCGAACGCATCGGTCATATCCAGGGCGGTATTGTCCCGTCCCGTCATCGGGATCACTCCGAAGCGCTCCTCAACGACCCGCAGCCACGATTCGAAGGAATAGGTCCGGTGGTCCACGTACCCTTGCCGCGAATACGGGCTGATCACCAGGCCCGGCACGCGAATCCCCATCCCGTATTGATCCACGTTGGGCGGCGGCACGTGGTCGTAGAAGCCGCCCCAGTCGTCCCAGGCAATGAAGATCGCCGTGGTGTTCCACTGCGGCGAACTCATCACCGCATTCACCAGGCCGGTGACGTAATTCATGCCGTCCGTGATACTGCCCGGCGGATGTTCGCTTTGCGCGCTGTTGGGAATCACCCAACTCACTTGCGGCAGCGTCCCATTCATCGCATCGGTATAGAACTGCGTGGCGTCGGTCAGCCGCGCGAACTGCGTAGGATTATTCTTCACCATGGGGAAGGCCGGCAGCGGATTCCAGAAGGTGTAGGTGGTCTCGTCCACGTCGTCGTCGCCATCGTTCAAATCCGCGGCGCCCGCCGCCCCGCCCCGGTTCACGTAATACCGCCAGTTGATTTGGCCGCTGCCCAGCAGCAACGTAATCTCGGGAAAGCCGTATGACGCCGGGAACCCTTGCGTCATGCTGTTGACGTAACCGCCGCTCTGCGCCGCCAGCATATAAAGGTGCGCCGGCAGGCTGTAGGAAACCACCGATTCGAACAGCCGGTCCTGCAGCACGTACAGATTGGCGTAGCTCCAGTAGTTGGGTATTTCGTGGTAGTCGTGCCAGCCCATGGCATCGCCCTGGGAACCCGCCAGAAATCCATCCATCAGGCCCCCGTCGATGCATGCCAAGGCATTCGCATTGTCATGGAGACCGCCTTGATTGATGACATCCGTGTCGTGGTATGGCGCCACGCACGGGCCCGCCGTGGCGGGCAGGCACACGCCCGGAGGAAGGCCCTCCACGCCCGGATAAGTCCCGAAATAGTGGTCGAAGGCGCGGTTTTCCTGCATGATGAAGACGAACTGCTGAATCTTCTCCAGGCCCGGCGGAGCCGTTGGAGGCGGAGACGGCTGTGTCCGGACCGGCTGCGGTATCAGCACGGCGGCCACAACCAGCGGGACGAGCGCGCAACCCGCGCGCAGCCAAGTCTGCAGAGGCATTTTCTTCAACTCCCGGTATGAGCCTCAGTATGGCGTGTTTCCGGCGCGGGGCGCAAGGGCGCTGTGTAAATGTTTGTAAGTTTCAGCCCAGACCGAGGCTGATTTTGATTTCCAAAACGTTCCGTAATCAACGCATGAAAACTCCGCCGCGATCCGGCGGTCCAGCTCTGCGTCCGCCGCGTATCCCGCGGCAAGCTCCTCATCCAGCTTCTTGCCCCGCAGCAGCGGCGCCCACCCCACTATGTTGCTTACCGCGAGCGGGCGGCCCTTACAAAGTCGCGAACCCGATTCTTCGTGAAATCGGAGGCCGAGAATCCCGCAAGGATCAGTTGCAGGAACTGCGTGCGTCGCGTCCACATGCATCTTGGCTCTTCCGCACCGAAGATGCGCTTCCAGTTTCTCAACGCTCATGATCTCAGCTTGCCCATAACTGATGCATGTGTCCCATTTCAAGAATGGATGCTCCGCTGCGCAGAGTATCACCGTCTGATCCTTCGCGCCCCTTAACCACGCGAAGCTGGCTATGGCGAACGATCCCTCACTACCGGGTTCCGTAGCGATTATCCACAGATGCTCGCGCTGATTCTCGTCATTCAAAGGGAAGAGGAATGTTTGGCAGGCGTGGAAAGTCACGGCCTATGCCACGAGGCTAACCGCGGCCCTCTGCTTTTCAACCAACGCTTCTATATGGGCGGCTTCGTCCTCGGACAGATCTAGTGCAGCGATGATATCGGAAATATCGATCGGCGACGAGCTTTCGCCAGGATCGTGCCATTCAGGGAAATCTCTGTGGCATTCATCAGCCAACGCAAATTGATCCTTTTTGCCATGCGCGGCAAAGATCTCCTCTATGATCTTTTCTTCGACGCGCGATAATTCCGACGTGCCGGGGTCCAGCCGAAGCGCTAAGGCATACGGATCGGCGGTTCGCTCAATGTGAACCGACCAAAACGTTGGATGCGCGTTTGGATTCAGGCTGGCCTTGATGCGGTCGTAAATATTGCTGGTGACCGGCCCGTGCTTCATTGAAACGTAGTTGTCGGTCGTGACCGAAAGTCCGCACCTTCGGAAAGCCTCGCGGTCGGCCCTGTATAGCAGCTTAATCAAGGCCATGTAGTTCAAGGGACCCGCCGCCAGCTTCATAAACAACGCCGCCGCCTGGGTCGCTTTCACTTCGTCAAAGGCCAATTTCATTGCTAACCCCATTATGGCACAGCCGCCTATCTTACGTGCCCAAATCGTCTTGACGCATCTTCATTGGACAGAGGGAACACCGTTTACAGGGCGCGCCAGTTCGAAGCTTTTTCTCAGCAGCGGTTCAATGGCCGCTCCCGCCCCCACGCGGGCGGCGACGTGAGTCACACGGTTCGAAAACAAAGTTCCTCCTCCCATCCCCTGTTTTCCCAACCGCTTACAACGGGCCGCCCACTTCCCGCCCCGGACCGAGCCCCCTGACCATGTTACTGTCTAATCGAGAGATCCCGCCAGTCCGCGCCAAACTCTCCGACTCCCTGAAGGCTATGGACCGCATGATTCCTGTGAGTGTGAAATCCGGCTCGGAAATCGGGGCCATCATCATCCGCCACGCAGCCACGTGCCCGTGCCGTACTCCCGGTGCCACCGTTAAGATTGGCTTCGTAGTTTTTTTGCAAGCATCAGTAAACAAGTAACTTATTGGCTTTGTTCCGACGGAAAATGAGTTTATGCCTACTGCCTTCCTCGATTTTGCCGTCCAGCCCGGAACCGCGGGCGCGCCCCTGCGGCGCGTGCTCCGCCGCACAAATGGCATAATGAAACCGGAGGTCTCCCTTTTGGCAAGCCCCACGTTGTCGCTCGAACAAGAGAAAAACCCCTGGCTGGCCGCCGAGGCCCGCTTTGACGAAGCCGCTACCCGCCTCAACCTGGACGACGGTCTGCGCAAGGTCCTTCGCACCTCCGCCAAGGAAATCACCGTCCATATCCCCATCCAGCTAGACGATGGCCGCCTCGAAGTCTTCACCGGCTACCGCGTCCAACATTCCATCGCCCGCGGTCCCGGTAAAGGCGGTATCCGCTTCGCTCCCGATGTCACCCTCGACGAGGTGCGCGCCCTGGCCTCCTGGATGACTTGGAAATGCGCCGTCGTTAACATCCCCTTCGGCGGCGCCAAAGGCGGCGTCATCTGCGATCCCAATCTCCTTTCCATGAGCGAACTGGAAAGACTCACGCGCCGCTACACTTCCGAGATCATGGAATTTCTCGGCCCCGAGCGCGATGTGCCCGCGCCGGACGTCAACACCAATGAACGGACCATGGCGTGGATCATGGATACCTATTCCATGCACGCCCGCCACACCGTCACCGCCGTAGTCACCGGCAAGCCCATGGCTCTGGGCGGCTCGCGTGGACGCCCGGAAGCCACCGGCCGCGGCTGCCTCATCGTTTCGCTCGAAGCCCTGAAGCGTTTCAAGAAGCCGCGCACCGCCACCACCGTCGTCATTCAAGGATTCGGCAACGTCGGCGGCATGGCCGCCAAGCTGATGGCCCGCGAAGGTTTCAAAATCATCTGCATCGTTGAATATGACGGCGCGGTCTACAATGCCAACGGCCTGGATACCAGCGCCCTCTCCGACCATCGCGCGGAGACCGGATCCATCCGCGACTTTTCCGGCGGCGAAAATATCGACCCCGCCGAAGCCATGTTCCTGCCCTGCGACATTCTGCTGCCCGCCGCGCACGAAAACGTGATCACCTCCCAAAATGCCGACAAGCTCCAATGCCGGATTCTCTGCGAGGGCGCCAACGGTCCTACCACTGCCGTGGCCGACCAAATCCTGGCCGACAAGAATATCTTCGTCATTCCCGACATTCTGGCCAATGCCGGCGGTGTCACCGTGTCGTATTTCGAATGGGTGCAAGATCGCCAGGGCTTCTTCTGGAACGAGAAGCTGGTGAACGAAAGGCTGCAGGAAATCATGGTGGATAGCTTTCTTTCGGTGGTCGACTTCGCCGAAAAACACGGCGTGAACAACCGCACCGCAGCCTATATGCTGGCCCTCGACCGCGTCGCCGAAGCCATCCGTCTGCGCGGGATTTATGCGTAGGGTGGCGCCATGCGCCGCCAATCGAAATGACCCCTGATCCCTCCACCCCGCTGATGCGGCAGTACAACGCCATCAAACAGCAGGTGCCCCACGCCCTCCTCCTGTTCCGCCTCGGCGATTTCTACGAGCTCTTCTTCGAAGACGCCATCCTCGCCGCGCGCGAACTCGAAATCACCCTTACCTCACGCAACAAGGAAAAAGGCGCGCCCATCCCCATGTGCGGCGTCCCCTATCACGCGGCCGAAGGCTACATCGCGCGCCTCATTCAGAAGGGTCACCGCGTAGCCATCTGCGACCAGATGGAAGATCCCGCGGTCGCCAAGAAACTGGTCAAGCGCGAAATCACGCGCGTCGTCACGCCCGGCACCGCCACCGATTCGCTCGTCCTGCGCTCCCACGAAAACAACTTCCTCGCGGCTGTCTCCCGGTTCGGCAAATGCGCCGGCGTGGCCCACGTCGATGTCTCCACAGGCGAGTTCCGCGTCACGGAAATGGACGCCGCCGATGTCCAAGCCGCCATCGAACAGCTTGGCGCGCGCGAGGTGCTCTACCCCGCCGACTTGCCGCTGCTCGCGGGCGCCGACCAAGGCCCGCGCTATCTCCGCACCGATCTCGAAGACTGGGTCTTCACCTTCGATTACGCCGACCGCACCCTGCGCGATCATTTCCGCCTGCTCTCGCTCGATGGCTGCGGCCTCGCCAACCGGCCCGCGGCCGTGGGCGCGGCTGGTGCCATCCTGCACTACCTGCGCGAAACCCAGCGCGCCGCCCTCGAACACCTCGACCGGCCCACCTTCTACGACCGCGCCGAAAGCATGCTGCTCGATGCGGTTACCGTGCGCAATCTCGAACTGGTCGAGCCGCTGTTCGCCGGCGAGCGCACCGACGCGACGCTGCTCCACGTCCTCGATCAAACGCAGACGGGCATGGGGGGGCGCCTCCTGCGCCAGCGTCTGCTGCGCCCCTCGCTCGACCGCGCGGAAATCGAGGGCCGCCTGGATGCCGCCGCCGAACTGCTGCAGCAAACCATCCTGCGCGCCGAATTGCGCAAGCAACTCGGCGGCATTCTGGATATCGAGCGGCTGCTGGCCAAGATCACCATGGGGGTCGCCAACCCGCGCGACGTGCTAGCCCTCGGCCGTTCGCTCGAAAAGATCCCGGCGCTGAAAGCGACTTTCGAAACCCAGCGCGCCGCCCGCCTGCGCGACTTGCACGACCGTCTCGATGAAGTCGCCGAAGCGCGCGACCGCATCCTGCAAGCCATCGCCGACGAACCGCCCATCAACTTGGCCGATGGCGGAACCATCCGGGCCGGCTTCCACCCCGATCTCGACGAACTGCGCGACCTTAGCCGCAATGGCCGCCAGGTCATCGCACAGATCGAAGCCCGCGAGCGCGCCCGCACCGGCATCCAGTCGCTGAAGGTCCGCTTCAATAATGTTTTTGGATTCTACATCGAAATCTCGAAGGCCAACCAGCACCTGGCACCCGCCGACTACGAGCGCAAACAAACGCTGGTCAACGCCGAGCGCTTCACCACGCCCGAGTTGAAGGACTACGAGCGCAAGATCCTGGACGCCGACGACAAAATCCTCACGCTCGAAAAAGAGTTGTTCGCCGAAGTGCGCAAATTCGCCGCCGCGCACGCGCAACGCATCCGCTCGACCGCCGCGGCTGTCGCCGAAATCGATGTCACCGCCGCCCTCGCGCAAGTGGCCGCCGAGAACCGCTACGCACGTCCTGCGTTTTCCGATAACGGCGAGATGCGCATTATGGCCGGACGCCATCCCGCGATCGAACGCCTCGAACAACAGGACGCCGGCCGCTTCATCCCCAACGATCTCTACCTGAATGCCGATACCGACCTGATCGCCATCATCACCGGCCCCAACATGGGCGGCAAGTCCACTTACCTGCGGCAAGCCGCGCTGATCGCCATCCTGGCGCAAATGGGTTCGTTTGTTCCAGCCGATTCCGCCGTCTTGCCGCTCACCGACCGCATCTTCACGCGCATCGGCGCGTCCGACAATCTGGCGCGCGGCCGCTCGACATTCATGGTCGAGATGACCGAGACCGCCGTGATCCTGAACACGGCTACGCCGCGCAGCTTCATCGTGCTCGATGAAATTGGCCGCGGCACCGCCACCTACGATGGCTTGGCGCTGGCCTGGGCCGTGGTCGAACACATCCACGCCCGCACGCGCGCCAGGACGCTCTTCGCCACGCACTATCATGAGCTCACCGAACTCGCCGAACAGCTTGACGGCATCCGCAATCTGAGCGTCTCCGTGAAAGAAGCCGGCGACCGCATCATTTTCCTGCGCAAGGTCGAACCCGGCAAAGCCGACCGCAGCTACGGCATCGAAGTCGCGCGCCTGGCCGGATTGCCGTTGCGCGTCATCGAGCGCGCAAACGAAGTGTTGCGGCTGCATGAGCGCACCGAACACGTGGTCAGCGAAGAGCTTTCGCCGGCTCCTGCGCAGCCGGTACAGATCCAGCTCTTCGAACCGCTCAACTACACCATCGCGGAGCGCATCCGCAATCTGAATATCGATGAGTTGCGGCCCGTCGAAGCCTTGCGTCTGCTTTCGGAATTGCAGGACGAATTGAGGCGCCAGTGCGTGTAGCCGGCGTCATGAGCGGTACGTCGCTCGATGGCATCGACGTAGCCATCGTCGAGAGCCACGGCCGCCGCATCTCCACTATCGGCGTCCAATCCACGCCCTACTCCGAGGCGACCCGAAGCGCCATCCTGGACGTGTCGAGCACCACCACGACCGCTCGTGAAATCGCGCGCCTGAATTTTCAGCTCGGCGAACTGTATGCTCGCGCTGTACAGCGCGCCTGCCGCCGCTACGGCCCCGTAGCGCTCATCGGCTGCCACGGACAGACCATCTATCACGAAGGCGGCGTCTGCACACTGCAAATCGGAGAGGCGGCCGTGATCGCGGAGCGCACCGGAGTGCCGGTGGTCTCCGATTTCCGCCCGCGCGATATCGCGGCCGGAGGCCAGGGTGCGCCTCTGGTTCCCTTCGTCGACTGCCTGCTGTTCGGTCACACGCGCCGCACCCGCATCGCGCTGAACATCGGAGGGATCGCCAACATCACCGTGATTCCGTCGGGCGCTGCGTTCGATACCGGCCCCGGCAACATGGTCATAGACGCCCTCGTGCGCGAGCACACCGGCGGCCGGCAGAACTTCGATCGCGGCGGACGCATGGCCGCGCAAGGCAATCTGAATCGTCCGTTGCTCGACGCCTTGCTGGCCGATCCATATTACCGCCGCCAGCCACCCAAGTCCGCCGGCCGTGAACAATACGGCGCGGAATTCGTGGCACGCCTGAAGCAGACCGGCCTGCCACTCCACGACCTCATCTCGACCGCTACCGTGCTCACCGCCGCCACCGTCGCGCTGGCTGCCGCACCCTTCTGGCCCGACGAACTGATCGTCTCCGGAGGCGGCGCGCACAATCCGCAAATCCTGTCGCACTTGGCGGCCTTCCTGCCCGGAGTGGCGCTGGCCACCTCGGCGGACTACGGCATCGACGTGGATGCCAAGGAAGCCATCGCCTTCGCCATCCTGGCGTACCAAACTTGGCGCCGCCGGCCGTCCAACCTGCCGTCGGCCACGGGCGCCCGCCACCCGGTCATTCTCGGGAAAATCAACTTCTAACGGGTGGCCGCGCCTCCGTCTATTCCTCGCGGCGCAATCCGCCGATAAGGTAGAAAGGGGCCAACCCATGAGTCCAAGCCCTCCCGTTCATTGGAGTTCAACCACGTGCGCTTATTCCCGGCGATTGTTCCGCTCGGCTTGCTGTTGGCCGGCCGGCTGGCCTGCGCGGGCCCCGAGCTTACAGTCTTGACGCATGCGCGAGACGTCCGCAACCTCTCACCCGAAGAGGCGCGCCGATCCTACCCCGTGCATCTGCGCGCGACCGTTACCTTCGTGGACACGGGTCCCGGCGAAGTGTTCGTGCAGGATGAAACCGCGGGCGTCTTTGTGTTCGAGCACGACTCGGTAAGCGATGCGCCGCTGCATGCCGGACAGGTCGTGGACATTACCGGGTTTACCACGCCCGCGGACTTCGCGCCTTCCATTACCAAAGCGCACCTGAAAGTACTGGCTATGGGGCCTCTGCCGAAACCCAAGCGGCGGCTGTTCGAAGAACTGGTGGGGGGCAAAGAAGATGGGCAGTGGTTTGAACTGGATGGCGTAGTGCGCTCCGGCCAGATCAGAGGAAACCGGCTTTTCCTCAGCGTGGCTACTGTAGGCGGCAGCTTCGTGGCGATCATGCCGGAGTTCCCTGCGGATTGGAACCGAAAATTGGTGGATGCCCGAGTCGCGGTCCTGGGCGTGCTGGCTGCCGTATTCAACGAGCGCCGCCAATCGGCGGGCGTCCGCGTGTTTGTGCCCGGGTCCGATTTCGTGCGCATCCAGGAGACCGCTCCGCCGGACGTCTTTCATTTACCGGAAGAGACCGCCATTTCGGTGGGCCGGTTCCATCCCCTGGAGCAACTGTCGAGACGCATTCGCGTGCGCACCTCGGTTATCGCGCTGGAGCCCGGTATCGCGATGTATGTGGCCGATTCCACGGGCAATCTGGAGGTCCAGCCAATTCCAGGGTGTGCGGCGGAACCCGGAGACCTGGTCGACGTAGTCGGATTTCCAAGCGTGATCGAGGGACGACCCGGCCTGCAGGATTCGCTTTGCCGCAAAGCCGGGCGTGGCCTCCCTATCGCCGTCGTTCCGGTGCAAGCGCAGGACGTGATTCCGCCGCAAGTGCACACCGACCCCTCCGGCTATGGCTTCGCCGCCGGCACTCGTTACGACGGCAGTTTGGTTCGAATTGAAGGGAGCCTGCTGGGAAGTTCGGATCATCCCGAAGCCGTGACTCTATTGCTCAAATCGGCCGAGCGGAGTTTTACCGCAACTCTTCCCAGCTTCGCGGGGCGGACGCTCCCGCATTGGGAAACCGGCAGCCGCCTGCGATTGACCGGGATCTGCCTCATCACGTACGATCCCTACCACCGTGCCCAATTCTTTCGCATCCTGCTGCGCAGTCCGGATGATGTCGCGGTTCTGGCGCGGCCCTCCTGGTGGACCCTGCGGAATTCTATTTGGACGCTGTGCCTGCTGGCCATGGCTTGCCTAGCCGGCACCGCGTGGATTTCTGTGTTGCGCCGCCACGTATCCCTGCAGACGCGGCAACTGCGCCTGGCGAACGAACGCTTGATGGAACTGTCCACGCGCGATCCCCTGACATACGCTTTCAATCGGCGCCACTTCGACCAGGTTCTCGAATCCGAATTGCAACGAACCGTGCGGTCCGGCCGGCCTTTATCCCTGGTTATGGTCGATATCGACGAGTTCAAGTCTCTGAACGATGTCCTCGGCCATCTGCAAGGAGACGACTGTCTGATCCGGGTAGTACGCGCCCTGGAGATGTCGGCGCAACGCAGCGCCGATCTGGTTGCGCGCTACGGCGGCGAAGAGTTCGCCATCATTCTGCCGGAAACGGATCGGGACGGCGCGCTGCGGATCGCGGAATCGATGCGGGCTGCCGTCGCGTCGCTGGCCATGCCGCATCCGGGTACTCCGCTCGGCCGCCCGGTTACGGTCAGCGCGGGCGTTTCCACATTTCAACCGCCGGGCGAAGCTTCCGCGGCGCGCATTATCGAGGCCGCCGACCGGGCGCTTTATAAAGCCAAACGGCTGGGCCGGAATCGCGTTGTGGGCAGGGACCCCCGCATGCAGCCCGAAACCATTACCGCAGCCTGAGACGAACAAAGATATTGCCGCCAACGGGATGGTTCCCGTAGTAAGGCTTGATCGGGTCCGGCAGGGTATACGCGGTGAAGTTGGCGCCCACTCCGGTCTGCACGTGCCGGAACAATTCCACATCGCGCGTGTAGCCGATGGTATAAGCGCCAATCCGGAAAGTGCTGCCGTAAAGCACATCGAGTTGCTCAGCGAGGACCGGCTGATTGCCGAACAGTTCATCCTTATCCACCAGCTCCCACCGGCCGGTGATCCAGTTCTTGCGGCGGATCGGCAGGGCGGATTCCGCCAGGTACGAGTTCAGATTGCGGAAGGTGGCGGTCGAGTGGTTGCGGCCCCAAATCGCGCTGGACGACCACGCCGCGCCCTGCATCGGCCGCGTGTAGTGCAGCGATGCAGTCGTCCGCACTTGATCTCCCGGCTCCAGCGCTTCGGGGTGCGCGAGCCTGCCCGCCGAAACCTGCGCCGCCCAGTTATCCGACGGGAAGAACCACAGCCGCGCGGACCACGAGTCGATCGGGCCTTGCTGGATAATCCAGCGATTCTCGCCCGGCTCCGCGCCATGGAAGCCGCTGGCTTCCAGCTTAATTTTCTCGTGCGAGATGCCCAGCGTCACCACGTCGTCGGCGATGTGCGTGGAATCCTGCCAATGATGCGAGATGGGCGCTTCGGGCAGTTCCGCCGCCGAAGCGCGGTGCGGATACGCGACCGGTCCCAGCGCCGGATCGCCAACCGGCGCGACGTAGGCATCCACGACAGTGTCTGCGCTGAATTGATACACGTAGTGGAATCCCAGCGCCATTATGAAATTGTGCGGATGCTGGGCGTCGGTCAGCGGCAGGCCGTATGCCGTCTCTCCGGTCTGAAACAGCAGCGGATAGCGGCGGTCCGTGATGGTGGCGGGCTCCAGGCTGAGCATCAGTTCCGCCTCGAACGCGCCCTTCGCGCCCGCACGATGTTCGGCGGACGCCATGGACCAGTTCGTGGAATACAGCTTGTCGCCGCCGCGCGGTCCCGATTGCTGGATATCGGATACGAAAGCCGTTCCCATGAACGTGGCGCTCCAGTTTCCGAACTTCGTCATGAGCATGGGCATCGGATATGCCGCGGGATTCGCGGACGTGCCCGAAGCCAGGCCCATGAAGTACATGCCCGGGTCCTGGGCAAGCAGCGTGCCGGCCGCGCACGCGGCGACAGTTAAGACACAACTCGGACGAAGGTTCATGACTCTCCTCAGGCAACTACCGGGCCGCGACCGTTAGGAAGCGGTTCAGATGCGGAGAATCGGGCTAGGTGGAGACAGGGCAGGTAAGCTGCGCGCACGCGCACGGGGTCGCAAAGGAAGCACGACCGCCGAAAGCACCGCAACGTTGCCGAGCGCAACCGGGGGCGCCGCAAGATGCACGAGACGGGAGGCGGACGCCTCGCGCACCACAACACAATGCGAACACGGTGCGGGGGTCGAATCGGAGTGCTGGCGATGGCAAGGAGGGACGCCCGTGGGTCTGCGTCCGCGCAAAACCCCGCGCACTGGACCCTGGCGAGCACCAGCGCCAAAGCAAACCAAACCATCAGCCTCGCGTGCATCCCGTTGACGAACAGGATACCATGGCAAGGTCGCATATGGACCGCCGTCGATTCCTCCAATCCGCTGCGCTGTCCCCCGCCGCCTTCGGCATCTGCGGCGGCGCGTCCGCCCGTCCAGCCATCCGCATAGAAGAAGTCCGGTTCTCCTACGAAGACTTCCGCTACCGCACGCCTTACCGCTTCGGCGCGCAAACGGTGGACCGCGTGACGCTGCTGAACGTCGATTGTGCGGTCTGCACCAGGACTGGCCGTGTGGCGCGCGGCTTCGGCTCGATGACCATGGGCAACGCCTGGTCCTTCCCGTCCAAGACCATGTCCTACGATACGACCCTGGGCGCCATGAAAGCCTTGGCCGCGCGCATCGCCAGCATTACCGGCGGTTATGGCGAGCCCGGCCACCCGGTGGATATCAACTGCGCGCTGGAGCCCGCGTACCTCAAAGCCGCCGTTGCAGTTTCGAAAGACCTGCAGCTTGCCGAACCCATTCCGAAGCTGTGCACACTGGTGACCGCCAGTCCGTTCGATGCGGCCATCCACGACGCCTATGGCAAGGCGCTGGGCCTGAGTTGCTATCTGACTTACGGCCGCGATTCGATGCCCTTCGACCTTTCGCACTACTTAGGCGCGGATTTCAAGGGCGAATATCTGAGCCGCTACGTGCTGCCGAAGCCTGTGCCGCGCATGGCCTTGTATCATTCGGTGGGCGCCTCGGACCCGATCGTGGCGTCCGACGTTCGCGCCCGCATCGGCGACGGGCTGCCCGAAACGCTGCCCGAGTGGATCCGCTACAACGGACTGCGCCGCATCAAGATCAAGCTAGCTGGGAACGATCTCGCCTGGGACCTCGCGCGCGTGGCCGGCATCGACCGGGCCACTACCGAAACCCAGCGGGAACGTGGCGTGGCGGAGTGGTTCTATTCGCTGGATTTCAACGAACAGTGTCCCAACGTGGACTACCTGCTGGAGTTCCTGCGGCGCCTGCGGGAGACCGCCGCGGCGGGCTTCGATCGCATTCAATACGTGGAGCAACCCACCGCGCGCGATTTGCGGGCGGATCGCGCAAATGTGATGCACGCCGCGGCCAAGCTGCGGCCGGTGGTAATCGACGAATCGCTCACCGATATCGAAAGCCTGATGCTGGCGCGCGAGATGGGTTACTCCGGAGCGGCGCTCAAGGCCTGCAAAGGGCAGAGCCAGGTGCTGCTGATGGCCGCCGCAGCCGAGAAGCACCACATGTTCCTATGCGTGCAGGACCTGACTTGCCAGGGCGCATCGCTGATCCATTCGGCGGGCTTGGCGGCGCACGTTCCGGGCGTAGCCGCTATAGAGGCCAACGCGCGCGAGTACGTGCCGGCGGCGAACAAGCCATGGGAGGACAGATTTCCCGGCATCTTCAAAGTACGCGACGGCATGCTGGATGCGTCCACTCTGAACCGGCCGGGACTCGGCGCGGTCTGACGGGCGCGCGTCAAATAGTGGCGAAAACCGACGCAACGCTTGGAGGGCGCGCAATTCTGCCCGCAGCCGGCTTTCAGCCGGCTCTGGCCGCCCCCACGATTTAGGTTGCAGTGGGTTTCGACCGTGCGGTGCCTCAATTCCAGACACTCTTCTCCGATTAGTACACACACACCGGCATCCGGCCATTGAGTTTGCGAAGCCGGATTGAGAACAGGCGAGATGCGGGCACGGCCGCAACGCTTCCTTTGGCCCCAGGCGTGCCCTTGGCTGGCTGGCCCGCATGCACCCGCCCCAGCCCTCTCGCCTCGTCCGATTGCTCCCGTCGATGACCGACGCGGCGTTCGCGATGCCGCTGGTCTTCCTGTTCTGCGGAATGAAGGGCGCGCAAACGCTGTTGAGCGACGGCGACACCGGCTGGCACCTGCGCACGGGTGAATGGATCCTGGCGCATGGACGGGTGCCGCGATACGACATCTTTTCCTTTACGCGGTCCGGGCAACCGTGGTTTGCGTGGGAGTGGCTGTGGGACGTGGTATTCGGCTGGTTGCACCTGCATGCCGGCATGGCTGCCGTGGTATTGGCCAGCAGCCTGGTCCTGGCGTTGACCTTCGCGTTGCTGTTCCGGATGGCGCGCCGGTCGAGCGACGCCTTGGTGGCGCTGGCTTTGACGCTGGTTGCGGCGGCCGGGTCCGCCGGGCACTGGCTGGCGCGCCCGCACCTGTGCACCATGCTGTTCACGGTGATCTTTTACTCCATTCTGGAGCTGAGCGAGCGCCAGCCGGGCGTCCAGTGGCGGCTGTGGCTGCTGCCGCCGCTGATGGTGTTGTGGACCAATCTGCATGGCGGCTTCTTCGTCGGCGTCCTTTTGGTTGGGGCCTACGCGGCCGGACAGTTTGCCGTGCTGCTGCGCGATACCGGCGGCGAAGACCGCCGTGTGGCGCTGCGGCGCGGGCGCGTTTATCTGCTTACGGCCGCGGGCTGCGGTGCGGCGACGTTGGTCAATCCCTACGGCTGGCGGCTGCACGCGCATATCTTCCAATACCTGGCGGACGGGTTCTATCGCGGCAATATCATGGAGTTCCAGTCTTTGAACTTTCAGAGCGGGCAGGCGCGCTATTTCGAAATCCTGCTGGCGGCGGGCGCGGCCGCGGCCTTCTGGCATCTCCGGCGGGGGAGGCTGGTCTGGCCGCTGTTGTTTGCGGTGTGGGCGCATTTGGCGCTCTACTCGGCGCGCAACGTGGAGATCTTCGTGCTGCTGGCGGTCCCTCCGGCGGCGGAAGTGTTGTCGGAAGCCTTGCAGAGAGCGCCGGCCGTGCGACTGGCCGCGTGGCTGCGGCGCGGCCTCAATGCGCTGGCGGACTTCACGCACGAATGGAACGCGGTCGATGGCGGGCCGCATTGGCACGCCGCCAGCGCCGCGGCGATGCTGGTGTTGGCCGCGCTGGTATACGCTCCGCGGCCGCCCGCGGCTTACCGCGCGGCTTACGATCCGCAGTCGTTTCCGGTGGCCGCCGCGGGCCGACTGGAAGATGCCGGCCTCTATGGCGGCGTCTTCACGGAAGATCTTTGGGGCGGCTACCTGATCTACCGCGAGTATCCGCGCGGCCGGGTTTTCATCGACGGCCGCAGCGACTTTTACGGCGCGGAGTTCACCGGCAAGTACATCAAGGCCATGGGGGCGCAGGCCGGCTGGGAGCGCTATCTAAGCGCATACGGGGTCGAGACCGTACTGTTGCCGCCGGATGCGCCGTTGGCCGGCGCGCTACGGCAATCCGGCGCCTGGCATTTGATCTATGACGATGGCGTGGCCGTGATCTTCCGGTCCGCGCACGCCGCACCCTTGCCGTTGCCACCGGCCTCCGCCGCTTCCTCGGGCGGCGACCACCGGGACAAGACCTGATCGGATTCGCCGCATGCCTGCCTATTGCTTCCCTATTGTCCTGCCGATATAGAAGAGGAACCGCACCGGGGCGGGTTTTGAGTTGCCCGAAGAGAAGAGAATCGCGGCCGGGGATCCCGTGAGTGGATACGGCCTGGGAGCGAAGCGTGAATCAACGACTAATTTCCGTTCTGGCTTTTGCCTTCATTGTTTCCGCCGGCGCCAGCCTTTTGCTGTACCGGCTGTTATCCGGCCGCGCGACGACGCAGACTGCCAAGTCGAGCAAACTCATCCTGGCTGCCCGGGATTTGGAGCCGGGCACCCTGATCCGGGACGCGGATCTCCGCGAAGGGGACTGGACCGGAGGCATGCCCGAAGGTGCCCTCCAAAAGAAAGAAGATATCGTCGGGCGCGGCGTGATTTCTCCGATACTGGGCGGCGAACCTCTCATGGAAAGCCGGCTGGCCCCTAAAGGCGGAGGCGCCGGCCTGGCGGCCCTGATCCCAAAAGGCATGCGCGCGGTGGCCATCCGGGTCAATGAGATTGCGGACGTGGCCGGCTTTGTGGTGCCCGGCGCGCGCGTGGATGTACTGGTGTCCGGCAGTCCGCCGGGAGCGGCCGCGGTAGGCGCCGTTACCAAGACCATCCTGCAAGACGTGCAAGTACTCTCCGCCGGCCAGAACTTCCAGAAAGATGCCGAAGGAAAGCCCGTCTCCGTGGCGGTCGTCAATCTGCTGGTCACGCCGGAGCAGGCCGAGATGCTGAGTCTGGCCAGCACCCAGACCAGCATTCAACTGGTGCTGCGCAATCCGCTGGACACCGCCATCGCCAAAACCACCGGCAGCGCGGTCGCGCAATTGTTCTACCCTGGCGCGCCGCTCGCGTGGGACGCAAAAGCGGGGCCGGCCGCGCGGGTGTCCCCCATGCGCCCGATGCCGCCACTGGCGATATTGCCTCCGGCTCCGCGGACGGTTGAGGTGATCAACGGCATCAAGCGAACGGAAACACAGTTCGCCCCGCGCGCGGAGGTAAAGCCGTGACCCGGTGCGGTGGTTGGCTGATGGCATGCCTGCTGGCGGCGGCGCTGCCCGCGGTCCGCGGCAACGATGCAAATATCGTGGAATTGGCGGTCACGGTGGGCAAGTCGCTCATCTTGGACACGCCGGCCGACTTGCGGCGCGTCGCGGTGGCCAACGGCGACCTCGCCGAGGCCCTGGCGGTCAATCCGCGCGAGGTGCTGATCAACGGCAAAGCGCCCGGCGAAACTTCGGTGATTTTGTGGCAACAGGATGGCGCGCGCACCCTCTACAACCTGACCGTGCGCCAGAGCACCACTCGCATCGAAGCTGTCCAAGGACAACTCAACCGGGGACTGCCCGGCCAGGACGTCAGCCTCGACTTCGAGAACGACACGGTTTTTCTGCGCGGCACCGTGAAAGATCTTTCGAGCGCCGAGCGCGCCGCCGGTATGGCGGCCACGCTGGGCAAAGTAGTCAACCTGTTGCGCGTCGAGGTGCCCGCGGCGGAGCCCCAGATCCTGCTCCACGTGCGGTTCGCCGATGTGGATCGCACCGCCACCAGTTCGTTCGGCTTCAACCTGTTGAGCACGGGCGGGAAAACGCTGGGGCAAATCACCACCGGCCAGTTCGGAGCGGCGACACCCAGTCTCTCGGGCAACGCCGTGCAATTTTCGCTTTCCGACGCGCTCAACGTATTCTTGTTCCGGCCGGATTTGAATCTCGGCGCCCTGATCGAGGCGTTGGAGGCTAAAAACCTGATGCAAACGTTGGCCGAGCCGAACATCCTGGCCATGAACGGCAAGACGGCCAGCTTTGTGTCCGGCGGCGAGTTTCCCTTTCCGGTGGTGCAGGGCGGCGCCACGTCCGGCGCCGTGACCATTCAGTTCCGCGAATACGGCGTGCGCATCACCTTTTTGCCGGTGGTGACGCCGCGCGGCACGATCCGCCTGCAAGTAGCTCCCGAGGTCAGTTCGCTCGACTACTCCAACGCGCTGCAATTCGAGGGCTTCACCATCCCGGCGTTGGCCACCCGGAAGGTGCAGACTCAGGTCGAGTTGCAGAGCGGCCAGAGCTTCGTGATCGCGGGCCTGCTGGACAACACCATTACCGATAGCCTCAACAAGATACCCGGCATCGGCGATATTCCCTTGCTGGGTAAGCTCTTCCAAAGCCGTACGCGCACCCGCACCAACTCGGAATTGATGATCCTGGTCACCCCGGAGCTGGTGCGTCCGATTCCGGCCGGAGCGGCGCTCCCCGCTATCCACGAGGACGAGAAATATATGCCGGGCACCGCCGCGACCGCCCCCCGGACTCCCGGCCCGGCAGTCACCGGACCCGTGCCGCGGCCGCCTGCGAGGAAAGACATACCGCTCGAAGAGATGTTGGAGATGGAGAGACAGAAGGCGGCCCAAACCCCGGTGCAGGCCAGTCCGTCGGCTGGAGCCGCGGCCGGAGGAGCGCACTAATGGCTTCCCCCGTTCTCGAACAGATCTCCTCCAAAGCCCCCGCCACGCCCACTACCGTGGGGATGGCGATCGCGTCGCCCGAATTATGGGGGCCCGTGCAGGAGGCCCTGCGCGGTCTGGACGTGCGCGCAGTTATGGAACTGCGCGACCTCCGGAACTGGCCCTCACTGATCGAACGACTGGAGTTTCTGCGGCCGGAAGTCGTGCTGCTGGACATCACCGGCCTGCCGCTGCCGCTCAAAGAAGCGGTGCGCGGCGTCCGCGCCGCCCTGCCCGATTGCATGCTGGTAGCGCTCGACACGACCGCGCAACCGGACACGATTCTGGCCGCTATGCGCGCCGGCGCGAACGAGTTTCTGTACCCGCCGTTGGGCGACAACCTCCACAAGGCGGTCGAGCGCCGGGCTGAAGTCCGTTTCCGGCCACGGGAGAATGGGCGGCCACCGGGCAAGGTGCTGGGATTCCTGTCGGCAAAAGGCGGCTGCGGCGCCTCGACGATCGCCTGCCATTTGGCGGCGGAGCTGGGCCGCCTCAGCGCGCAGCGGGGCGAGCACAGCCTGCTGGCCGATCTGGACTTGCAATCGGGAATTGTGGGCTTCCTCATGAAGGTCAAATCGCCCTACTCGGTCCTGGATGCGGTACGGAATCTGCATCGGCTGGACATCAGTTATTGGAACGCCTTGGTATCGGCGGAGTGGCCCGGCTTGGAGATCGTCGCCGCGCCCACCGGCTATCTTCCCAAGGATCCCGTCTCCGGAGAAGATCTGGGGAAAATCGTCACGTTTGTGCGCGCGCACTACGCCTGGACGGTAGTCGACCTGGGCTGCACGCTGAACCTGGCAACGGTCGCGGTGATCGCGGAAATCGACGACCTATACCTGGTGACCACGCTCGAAGTGCCGGCGCTGCACCAAGCCAAGCAAGCGGTCCGGACGCTGATCGACGCCGGTCTTGGAAACCGGCTGCACGTCATCCTGAACCGCGCGCCGCAGCGGCCGGATGTCACCACCGAGGAGTTGGAGCGCATTCTGGGCCGGCCGATCGAAACCAAGCTGCCCAACGACTACTATGCGCTCTACGACGCTTTTTGCAAGGGCAAGCTGCTGCCACCCGGCAGTCATCTAAGCCGTGAACTGGCGGCCTTCGCCCTGCGTCTGGCCGGCGCGCCCGCGGAGAAGAGCAAGCGCCGGTTCGGGCTGTTCGGATAAAGGAGCGCCGCGATGGAAAACGGATTTCATACTTCGACGCAAGCCGCAGCGGAATCGGGATGGGTGGCGCGGCTTTTTCAAAGCGAATCCTCCACCCCGGAATATCAGCAACTGAAATTCGCCCTGCATCAACAGTTGCTCGACCGCCTCAACCTGGAAGCGCTGTCTTCCATTCCGGGGGAACGCGCGCGCCTGGAGATCCGCACGGCGCTGGTGCGGCTGGTGGATCAGGAGAAGACTCCCCTGAGCCGCACGGACAAGGACCGGGTTATCGAAGAGGTGCTCGATGAAGTTTTCGGGCTGGGCCCGCTGGAGCCTCTGCTGCAGGATCCCAGCATCTCCGATATTCTGGTGACCACACCCCACCTGGTATACGTGGAGCGGGCCGGCAAACTGCACCGCACGCCCGTGCAATTCAAAGACAACGCGCATTTGCTCCGCATTATCGAAAAAATTGTGGCGCAAGTCGGCCGGCGCGTGGACGAATCCACGCCTCTGGTGGATGCGCGGCTGCCGGATGGATCGCGCGTGAACGCCGCCATTCCGCCGGTGGCCGTAGATGGCCCACTGCTCTCGATCCGGCGTTTTGGGCGGCACGCCTTGCGTCCCGAGGACCTGGTGCGCACCCTGACCCTGACCGAGAGCATGCGCCAACTGCTGGAATCCTGCGTAAAGGCCCGGCTGAACATCCTGATCAGCGGCGGCACCGGCTCCGGCAAGACCACCTTGTTGAACGTGCTCTCCGGCTACATCTCGGAAGACGAACGCATCGTGACCATCGAAGACGCGGCCGAACTGCGCCTGCAGCAGACCCACGTAGCGCGCATGGAAACGCGGCCGCCCAACATCGAAGGAACCGGCGCCATCCGTATCCGGGAACTGGTCATCAACGCGCTCCGCATGCGTCCCGACCGCATCATCGTGGGTGAGGTGCGCGGCGAGGAAGCCCTGGACATGCTGCAAGCCATGAACACCGGCCACGACGGCTCTCTGACCACGATCCACGCCAACACCCCGCGCGACGCGGTGGGCCGCCTGGAAGTGATGGTGGGGATGTCCAACGCCAATATGGGCGTGCGCTCCATCCGCCAACAGGTCGCCTCGGCGGTGGATTTGTTCGTACAGGTGTCGCGCTTCAGCGACGGCACCCGTAAAGTCACCCACGTGACGGAGGTCACCGGCATGGAAGGCGAGTTGGTGACGCTGCAAGACCTGTTCGTGTTTGAAAAGAAGGGCATCACGGAAAAGGGGCAAGTGCGCGGCTGCTTCCGGGCCACCGGCATCCGGCCCAAATTCAGCGAGCGCCTGGCAACCTGCGGCTTGATCCTGCCGCCCGGCATATTCGAGACCTCGCAGGAGGTCCGTTAGAGCATGCCCATCTCCCTACCTCTGTTTCTGGTCCTGTTCACCTGGGTGCTGCTGTCCATCGCGCTGGGGCTGAAGTTTTACGAGTGGTGGCGCAAGCGCGAGCTGTCGGCCATGCTGCGGACCGCCGCGGAAGATCCCATCACGGGAGGCGCTCAGTTGTTGCGCCAGATCGCCGTCAAGCGGCCGCAGCTGGAGGTGTGGCTGGAGCGCCTGGCCCTGCTGGAGAAGACCGAGAAGCTGATTCAGCAGGCCGGCATGACTTGGACGCCCGGCGGGCTGCTCCTGGCCATGGGGGGCGGAGCTGCGGGAGCGCTGCTCCTGTCCCTGCTGTTGCCGGCCCTTTTCGCCTTGCCGGGGACGTCCGTCGCGGCCGCCGTCTTTCTCGCCGCGTTGCCCTACTTCTACCTGCGCCGCAAACGCACCCGGCGGTTAGCCGCTTTTGAGGAGCAATTTCCCGAGGCTCTCGACTTTCTGGCGCGTTCCATGCGGGCCGGCCATGCTTTCACGATTAGCCTGCGCATGGCGAGCGAGGACATGCCGGACCCACTGGGGCTGGAGTTTCGCACGCTATTCAACGAGCAAAATCTGGGCGCGCCGCTGGACGTGGCGCTCTATAACCTGGCGGACCGGGTTCCGCTCCTGGACGTGCGTTTCTTCGTCTCGGCCGTGATCCTGCAGAAACAAACCGGCGGCAATCTGGGCGAGATCCTCACGCGTTTGGGACAAGTGATCCGCGGCCGGTTCCAACTGAAGGGCCAGGTCAAAGCCGCCAGCGCGCATGCCAGAGTCACGGCGCTGGTGCTTACCATTCTACCGGCGGCCACCGCGGTCCTGATGATGATGGCGGCACCCACGTATCTGCTGTCGATGTTGCACGATCCGGACGGCAAGAAGCTCATTGCGGGAGCCATTGCGGGCCAGATCGTGGGCCAGTTGGTGATTCGCAGGATCATCCGGATCAAGGTTTAGAAAGGGTTGGACGAATGGCTTTACTGGTTTCCGTGGCGCTGTTCGGATTGCTGGCGACCGCCATCGCCGCGTATGGCTATGGACGTTACGCCAAGCCGGCGCGGTTGCTGCGGCAACTGAACCCCGATCCGGCGGCTCCGGCGACCCTCGATCGTATCGGCCTGCCTAAACAGTCGATGCTGGCGCGCCGCGTCGAAGCCCTCGGAAAGCATGCCCCCATCTCGCCTGCGGACGCGCAGACCACCCGGCGCACGTTGATAGCGGCCGGATACCGGGGGGAAAGCGCCGTGGCCATGCTGTATGGCATCAAGCTGATCCTGGCGGTCGCGCTGGCCGTCTTGTCGATCGTATTCAGGGATAGGATTACATTGAACCCGGTGCTGCGCATCGTACTGCCACTAGCGGCGACCGTCGCCGGATACTGGATTCCCGGTTTCATATTGGAGCGCAAGGTTACCAAGCGTCAAGAGAGGCTGCGCCTCTCGCTGCCCGACGGACTCGATCTGATGGTGGTCTCGGTGGAAGCGGGATTGGGCCTCGATCAGGCGCTGCAAAATGTCGGCCGCGAGCTGGCCGTCGCGCATCCCGAGCTCAGCGAAGAGCTGGGCCTGGTCACTCTCGAGATGCGCGCCGGGAAGCGCCGCGCCGAGGCCTTGCGCAATCTGGCGCAGCGCACCGGCGAATCCGAGCTGCGGAAACTGACCGCCATTTTGATCCAGTCGGACCGCTTCGGCACCAGCATGGGTGAAGCGTTGCGCACGCACTCCGAGTTCATGCGCGTGCGCCGCCGGCAAGAGGCGGAAGAAAGAGCCGCCAAGGTGGGCGTGAAGCTGGTCTTTCCGATCTTCTTCTTCATCCTGCCTTCCGTCCTGGTGGTGGCGGCCGGCCCAGGCATTTTACAGGTTTTCAAATATTTGTTCCCCCTGATGAAGGGGATTCAATGAGAAAGGAGGAACCGCACTATGAATAGCACGATATTTCAGGCCGTCCTATGGCTCGCCGCGGGGGCGGTGCTGGTGCTGCTGGTGGTCCGCCGCCGCAAGCGCAAAAGCATGTAGATGGATCCCGCGCCGAGGGGCAGGCGGTCGCGCCTGCCCACCTGGTTCTTTACAACTTCCGCAGCGGCCCGCTGCGCCTCGCTCGTCTGGCGACTCGGGTACGTCGGTCCCGTCCAGGCTCCAGTTCGGCAACTGCCGCCAGCGCGGCGCTGAGAGGCTGGTGTCTCATAGTGGACATCTTAAACTCTCCGCGCGAGTTTACCTCCAACCACCAACAACGCCCAGTTCCCCTTATAACGGGTCTCGCAAGGCGCGCCGCCCCACCGCTCCAACTCCTCCGCGACCGCCGACGCCTCGTGCCGTTCGAAGCCGCTCAGCAGCGCCATGCCGCCCGGGCAGAGGCAGCGCAGCAGTTCCGGCGCCAGCCGCGCGATGGCTTCCGGGCTGATGTTGGCGGCGATCAATCCCGCCGCTCCCGAACGCACCGCGTCCACGGAGCCGATAAACAGGTTGGGCCCGGCATTGCCCCGCGCGATCGTCACCGCCTCCGGGTCGATGTCGCACGCCCATACCGTCCCGGCGCCCAACAGTGCCGCCGCTTGCGCCAGAATGCCGGCGCCCGTGCCTACATCCGCAACGCAAACGCCCGGCCGCACATAGGTCTCCAGCGCCTCCAAACATAACTGCGTCGTTTCGTGCCTGCCCGTGCCGAACGCCATTCCCGGATTCACCGCGATGCGGAAGCGCCCGGCAGGCGCCGGGTCGTCGAGCCATTCCGGCACCAGGAAAAATCGCTCACCCACCAGCAGCGGCTCCCAGTTCGCCTGCGACATCGCCACATAGTCGCGCTGTTCTTCCCGCCTCCAGCTCACGGCGTGAAACCGCCCGGCCAGTGCGGCCCGGTCCGCATCGTCTTCGAAAAAGGCGCGCAATCCGCCGCCCTCCAGCTCAACGATGCCGGCCGAGCCTTCCGCCCAAAGCTCGGCAACCAGCAGGTCGTTCTGTTCCGGCGGGCATTCTATCTCGATCGAGAACATAGGCGCTCAAGGGCATTCTCGCACGGGCGGCTACCGTGTTTCGCCAATGTTCGTTACCATGTTTTCAGATGGACCGAAAGGATCTGCGGGCGTTGTCCCGCGTGCGGCTTTCGGAGGCTAGGGCTTTGTTGAAGGCGGGACTTCCGGATGGAGCTTATTATTTGGCCGGTTATGCGGTGGAGTGCGCCCTCAAGGCGTGCATCGCCGAGGAGACGCAGCGCTACGAGTTTCCGGAGAAGAAGAGAGTGGATGCCAGTTATACCCACAGCTTCAAAGAACTCATCCGAGTGGCCGAATTGCGAGACGCGCTTCAGGCAGCGCAGGAAGCCGATCCCCTTTTTCGACAGTATTGGATTGATGTGCAATCATGGTCGGAGCAGAGCCGCTATGGCAAGCACTCCCAGGAGAGCGCAACGGAGTTGATCGAAGCCATCGGCGACAGAAATCATGGAGTGATGACATGGGTCAAGCACTATTGGTAAACGTCGATCTGGATACAGGAGCCGAAATCGTTCGTATTGTCGATGAGGCCGGAATAAGAGTGAGCGTCGCCGCATGGATTGTCCTCGATGAGTACGGCGACTGGCGGTTCCTCATGTCTTCGCGGCACAAAGCCTCCGGGCTGGTATTCGATGCCCTTGATGCGGCCGCTTTCCCAGTGCGGAAAACGCCGACCATCTTGATTCTGCCCATGACTGATCCAACCGTCCGGGCCCTGCGCCGTTACTTCCGTCAAAACAAAGACGTGGAGGGTGAGCGCATCGGCGGACAACGATTCGGCAATCGCTGGGTGGAAGACGGTTACGTCTATCGAGTGTCATAAATGAAACTACAAGGCATATTCCCCCCCATCACCACCCCCTTCGACCACGCCGGCAACATCTACGCCGCCAAACTCCAGCACAACATCGAAAAGTGGAACCTGACCACGCTGGCCGGGTACGTGGTGACCGGCTCCACCGGAGAAAGCGTCCTTTTGTCGGCTCAGGAAAGGGTCGAATTGTGGGAGATGGTGGCGCGCTACGCCGCGCCCGAAAAACTTCTGATCGCGGGCACCGGCGTCGAAAGCGTGCGCGAGACCGTGTGCCTCACCAACCGCGCGGCGGAGTTGGGCTACAAAGCCGCCCTAGTCAAGACGCCGCACTATTACAAGAACCAGTTCAACCGCGCCGACGCGCAGACCCTTTATTACCGCGCGGTGGCCGACCAGGCGCGCATTCCCGTGATCATCTACAATTTCCCGCAGGCGACGTCGCTCGATATTCCGGCGGCCGCGGTGGCGGAGCTTTCGCACCACCCGAATATCATTGGCATCAAGGAAAGCTCCGGAAATATGGAGAAAATCATGCAGATGATGCGCGAGTCCCGGCCCGGATTCCAGGTGACGGTGGGTTCGGCGCCCACGTTGTGGCCTTCGCTGCTGATGGGGGCCACCGGCGCGATCCTGGCCTTCGCCAACCCCGCGCCCTATGCCTGCATCGCCATTTGGGAGGCTTACCGTATGCGCGAAGAAGAGGCCGGCCGCGACTGGCAGAACCGCATCGCGCGCGCCGCCGCGCTGGTCACCAGCAAATACGGCATCCCCGGCCTGAAGCATGCCATGGATCTCAACGGCTATTATGGCGGCCCGCCGCGTTTGCCGTTATCGGTTCCCACGCCCGAAGCCAGGCGCGAGATTGAAGAAGCGTTTCTCGACCTGAAGGGATAGACGTTTGCGCGCCCAATCCGTCCTTTACATTCCAATCCCCGAATATGATACGCTAAGTGCTTCATAATGCGTACAGTTGACTTGATCCAGAGAAAGCGCGACGGTGGCGAGTTGTCGCCCGAAGAGATTTCGTATCTGGTGGACGGATACACTCGTGGAGAAATACCCGACTACCAGATGTCGGCTTTTCTCATGGCTGTGTTTTACTCAAACATGACGGACCGGGAAGTTAGCCGGTTAACCGAATCCATGATGCAGTCGGGCGAAACGCTCGACCTGTCCGGGATTCCGGGCGTCAAGGTGGACAAGCATTCCACGGGTGGCGTGGGCGACAAGACCACGCTGATCGTGGCGCCGCTGGCGGCGGCCGCGGGCGTGATCGTGCCGACCATGGGAGGGCGCGGTCTAGGCCATACCGGCGGCACCGTCGATAAGCTCGAATCGATTCCCGGAATGCGCACCAACCTGACCGTCGACGAGCTCAAAGAACAGCTCGCCGCGATTGGACTCTGCTTCTTGAGCCAGACCTCGGAATTGGCTCCCGCCGATGGCCGGCTTTACGCCTTGCGCGATGTAACCGCCACGGTGGAGTCGATCCCGCTGATCGCGTCTTCCATTATGTCCAAGAAGCTTGCCGAGGGTGTGGATGCGCTGGTGCTCGACGTCAAGGTGGGCACGGGCGCGTTCATGAAGAAGCAGGTGGATGCGCGCCGGCTGGCACAAGTGATGGTCGGTATCGGGCGTCGCATGGACAAGCGCGTCCAAGCGCTCATCACGGACATGAACCAGCCGCTAGGTTACGCGGTGGGGAACGCCTTGGAGGTGATGGAGGCCTCGCAGACGTTGCAGAACGCCGGCCCGGCGGATCTGACGCGCCTATGCATCGAATTGGCGGCGCGCATGATTTTCGTCGCCAAGATATCGCCGTCGCTCGAAGAAGCCCGCCGCCTCGCGGAGAAGCTATTGGTGGATGGCTCGGGCTATCGGAAGTTGAAGCAGGCGGTGGAGGCGCAAGGAGGCAATGCCCAGGCGCTCGACAAATTCGAGTTGTTGCCCAACGCTACCGGCATGCGCGAAGTGGTGTCGCCCCGCGGCGGCTATGTAAGCGTAATTAACGCGCAGGATATCGGCCTGGCTTCCAATATGATCGGGGCGGGCCGCGACCGCAAGGAAGACGCGGTGGATCCGGCGGTCGGGGTGATCCTGGAAGTAAAGGTCGGCGAGAAAGTGGAAGCGGGTTCCGTACTATGCCGCCTTTACCACACGAAGGAAGATCGCGTGGAGGAGGCGGCCGAGATGGTCGAGGACGCCTTCCGTATTTCGGCGCAACGGCCGGACGACCGGGAACTCATTTTGGAAGTCGTAAGTTAGGCTTGGGGCAAGTGTCTACACCTGCGGCGGGTCTCCAAACCCGCCTGTGGCGGCGCTGGACTACAGGAACTCTTCAACGGATTTAGCCAACCCAGCCTTGACGGGATTGGTAAGGATATAGCTTTCGATGCGGCGAAACTCCTCTCCATTTCGTACCAGGCGATCATAACTTTCGTCCTGCCAAAACGGCTGCCCCGTGCACTTAATCAACTGATTGACCTGCCGGGCGCTATACCCTTTCAGACTGCACCGAAGAGATGATACGTTGGTATGCGGCGTGAAGAGCAGATGCACATGATTCGGCATAATCACCCATGCGTGCAAATCGCAATCGGCTTGGCCACACTGCTGGATGGAACTGCGAACCAGTGCCGCAACCCGAGGGTGTTTCAGAAGGACGGGTCTGAATATTCGCGCCCAATAGGCAAGCTGCCATAGAGGCGAAATGTAACGAAGAGCGGTTGTCCGATAGCATAAATGTGCGGCAGACGGCGTTGTGGGAAATCCATGATAAATGTACAGTGTCCCTGGCGAACTGATAATCTCAGGCGAAGCGGGTCTGGAGACCCGCTGCAGGCGTGGACGCCCGCCCCACAATCTTGCTTGGCACAAGGAGCCCGCTGATGCAGCGCTTCACCGGGCTGCTGGGCCTCGCCACGATTCTGGCCATAGCCTGGCTGTTCTCCGCCCACAAGCGCGCCATCAAACTGCGCATCATCCTATGGGGCATGGGACTCCAAATCACCTTCGCTCTGCTAGTGCTGAAGACCGACTTCGGCAAGATCTTCCAGGGCATCGGCGTGGGCGTCAACGCCATGTTGAACTACGCCGAGGCGGGCAGCAACTTCGTCTTCGGACCACTCGGCATCAAATCCGGGCCCTTCGGTGTGGTGTTCGCCTTCCAGGTCCTGCCGATTGTCATCTTCATCGCCTCGTTCTTTGCGATCCTCTACTATTTAGGGGTCATGCAATGGATCGTAAAAGGCATGGCCGTGGTGATGCTTAAAGTCATGGGGGCGAGCGGCGCGGAATCGCTCAACGTCGCCGCGAGCATCTTCATGGGCCAGACCGAAGCGCCCCTCACCATCAAGCCCTTCATCGCGGGCATGACGCAATCCGAGTTGTTCACCATCATGACCAGCGGCATGGCCCACGTTTCCGGAGCAGTAATGGCCGCCTATGTGAAAATCGCCGGCGTGAGCATCGAGCATCTGCTAACCGCCGTCATCATGACCGCGCCCGCCACCATCATGCTCGCCAAGATCTTCTACCCGGAAGTGGATAAGCCGGCCACCGCCGGCCGCGTGGAAATCAAGATTGAGAAAACCGCCGTCAACGTGATTGACGCGGCCGCGCAAGGCGCCGGCGACGGCTTGCATCTAGCGCTGAACATCGGCGCGATGTTGATCGCGTTCCTGGCGCTGATCGCCATGCTGAACGGCATTCTCGGCTGGGTACACACGTTGCCTGGCATGGGATGGCTGCCCGGAACCATGCAGCAAATCTTCGCAGTCGTTTTTGCGCCGCTGGCGTGGCTGATGGGCGTCTCGTGGAAGGATGCGCCCACCATCGGCAATCTGCTGGGTACGCGCCTGGTGCTGAACGAATTCGTCGCGTTTCTGCAGCTCGGGCCGCTGAAATCGCAACTCGACCCGCGCTCGTTCACCATCGCCACATATGCCTTGTGCGGCTTCGCCAATTTCAGTTCCATCGCCATACAGATCGGCGGCATTGGCGCGCTCGCGCCCAACCGCAAATCCGACTTGGCGCGGTTGGGGTTGAAGGCCGTGGCCGCGGGCAGCATGGCCAACTTTATGTCGGCTTGTATCGCAGGAATCCTTCTGTAGTCGCTTTATGAATCACGACGCTCTTCAGTTCCTGGAATCGCGCACGGCGCTGCGGCCGCGCGTGGCGGTGGTACTCGGCAGCGGGCTGGGCGCCTTCGCCGATGAGCTCGCGGACCCCACGGAGATTCCATACGCCGCAATTCCGGGCTGGCCCTGCTCGACCGCCGTCGGACACGCGGGCAAGCTCGTTCTTGGAAAGCTGGGCACGCTGGAAGTCGTCGCGATGGCGGGCCGCGTGCATCTGTACGAAGGCTACACTCCGGCGCAGGTCACCTTCGGCGTGCGCGTGCTGGGATCGCTGGGGGTCCGCTCGATCGTATTTACGAATGCAGCGGGCGGCATCAACCTGGCGCTGGAGCGCGGCGGTCTGGTGCTGATTTCCGATCACATTAATTTGCAAGGGTCGAACCCGCTGGTGGGTCCGAATGACGATGCCTTGGGGCCGCGGTTTCCGGACATGTCGGAAGCCTACTCGCGCCAACTGCGCGCGCTGGCGCATGAAGTAGGCAGCGAGCTCGGCATCCGTCTGGCGGAAGGCGTTTACGCGGCCGTGTTGGGACCGAGCTACGAGACTCCCGCCGAGATCCGCTATCTCCGCACCATAGGCGCCGATCTGGTGGGAATGTCTACGGTGCCCGAAGTGATCGTGGCCAATCACATGGGGATGCGCGCGCTGGGCATCTCCTGCGTGACAAACATGGCCGCGGGCATCCTGCCGCAAAAGATCAGCCACGCGGAAGTATTGGAAACTGGCGAGATGGTGCGTGGTACCTTGGTGAGATTCCTGCGGGCGCTGCTGCCCAGAATGGAGATCCCCAGTGGACCCGCTGATTGAAGCCGCTCTGGCCGCACGCGAAAATGCCCACGCGCCTTTCTCTCATTTCCAGGTGGGCGCGGCGCTGGAGGACTCCGCGGGCCGCATCCACACCGGCTGCAACGTCGAAAACGCTTCGTACGGCTTGACTCTATGCGCCGAGCGCGTGGCCGTCTTTAAAGCGGTATCGGAGGGCCTACGCAAGTTCCGCCGCGTGGCCGTGGTGGCGGACACCGATACCCTGACACCGCCCTGCGGCGCGTGCCGCCAGATCCTGTGGGAGTTCTGCGGCGACGTGGAACTGGTGCTCTCGAACTTGCATGGCAAGACCGAAACCTTACGTCTGAAAGATCTCCTCCCAAGGCCCTTCGATGCGTCTTTTTTGTAGCTTCCTGCTTTTCATTTCGGCGCTGGCGGCCGAATCGGCCGATTGGATTTGGACCGCGCGCTATGTTGTCACCATGGACCCGCAACGGCGCGTGATCGAGGACGGTGCGATCGCCATTCGCGGCGAGCGCATTGTGGCCGCTGGTCCGAGAGCTGAAATCGAACAGCGTTATCAGGCCCGCCAGCGCTTGGACCGCCCCAATGCCATTCTGGCGCCTGGCCTCATCGACACGCATACACACGCGGCCATGTCGCTGTTCCGCGGGATCGCCGACGATCTACGTTTGCAGGACTGGCTCGAACACTATATCTTCCCCGCGGAAGCGCGCAACGTGACGCCGGATTTCGTGCGTTGGGGGACGCGCCTCGGCTGCCTGGAAATGCTGCTCTCCGGCACCACCACTTTCACCGACATGTATTACTTCGAGGATGTGGTGGCGGAGGCGGCCAGGGAAGCCGGCATGCGCGGCGTGCTCGGCGAAACCATCATTGGCTTCCCCGTCCCCGACGCCAAGACTCCAGCCGAGGCGCTGGCCTTCACCGAGCGGTACCTCACTCGTTTCCACGACGACCCGCTGATCGTACCCGCCGTGGCGCCGCATGCCATCTACACCAATTCAGACGAGACACTGAAAGCCTGCCGCGCGCTGGCGAACCGGCATGGCGCGCCGCTTGTCATTCACCTTTCGGAAACCAAGCACGAGAACGATGAGTCGCTGGCTAAGCGTCACATGACTCCTACACAGGCCCTCGACGCGCTGGGTGTTTTCAACGGCCGCACCGTGGCGGCGCACGCCGTGTGGGTGGACGAGGCCGACCTGGCGATCCTGAAATCGCGCGGCGTGGGCATCGCGCACTGCCCATCGAGCAATATGAAGCTGGCCAGCGGGGTCGCGCCGGTCACGCGCATGCTGGCGCTGGACCTGGCGGTGGGACTTGGCCCCGATGGTCCGGCGGGCAGCAACAACGACTTCAACATGTTCGAAGAGATGGATCTGGCGGCCAAGCTGCAAAAGGTCACCACCGGGGACCCGCGCAGCCTGCCGGCCGAAGCCGCCGTCGAGATGGCCACCATCCGCGGTGCGCGCGCGCTGGGCATGGAGAAGGAGATCGGCTCGCTCGAATCCGGCAAACGCGCGGACGTGATCTCGATCCGCCTGGACCGCCCCAACGCCGTTCCGATGTACAACGTCTACTCGCAGATGGTCTACGCGCTGAAAGGCAGCGACGTGGAGGATGTGATGGTGAATGGCAAACTGTTGGTAAAGGATGCGCAGCCGCTGACTCTCGACGCAGGGCAGATTGAAGGGAAGGCGCGGGAGTATCGCGAGCAGGTGCAGAAATCGTTGCGCTGATCGGCGTTATCTGTTTTAAGCCGCAGGTGGCACAGGGGCTGGAAACCAGCGTCGTAGGGTTGTCTTTAGCTTCAGAAAAGCCGGATCAATGCAAGTCTGCAGACTGACTTTGGACGCCAATGTCCGAAAAACTGAACTTGACTGGTGCTTCCTGCAAAGCCGCAGTGCCCTTTGCAAGGCAGCCTTTGGATCACTTGGCTTTGCCTGGCCTGGCCGGATCAATCCTTCGTTCCGGAGCCAATTCTGCAGCTCCGGCATCCCGCCCGGCCACCCGATAACCTCCGCTAGGTGAGGCGAATCGGTCCAGACCCAAATCTCAAGCTCCGGATCAATAACGATCGCAACGGCGCGGTCGCTCCAGTGGTTAAAAAGGTGCTTCTCGATGGAGGCTTCCAACTCCTCTCGCGGCCGGAACTCTTTGCCACACCCGTGGCGATCACAGACCGTAAGCCCGTGCCGATAGTTCCTGCTTTGCGCCTGCAGGAGCCTGTGGCCGCTCTGCAGAACACTCGCGGCATCATCCGAGAATTCCCGAAGCTGCTAAAACCCCAAGGCTAACCTCGCCTTGCCAGTCCCGAAGCGCTTGGTGCTCATTTCCGCGCACGATCCGCGTACCGTCCTGCGTCTTAACGAAACACAGTAACTCTTCGTGCTTTGCCATGCTCGGGAGTACGGGCGAATGGCTGGCGACAAGCACCTGGCCCTCGTAAAGCGATGAAAGGGATTCATAAATCGCCTGAAGTGCCGTTGGATGCACGCCATTTTCAGGCTCCTCAATGAGGTATACGCCTCTGAAATCCGGAGCGTATCCCAGCAGCGTCAGCGCAAGCAGGCGCAGCGTGCCGTCCGAAACGATCCAGGAAGGCACCGAGACGCCATTCTCGTAATCGACTACCACGTATCGGTGGCGATCGTCTTCCTTAACAACGGTCCGAATGTCCCTAATGTCCGGCAGCACCGTCCGCACGTGCGCGAGCCATGCGTCGAACTCGTCGGAATGTCCATTTCTGAGCTGCGAAACGGAACGGGCCAAGTAGGAGCCGCGCAAATCGCTAACGTCGCTGGTCGCCGGCGGGCTTGGCCTGCGAAGTTCGTTGATATCGAGTGCGACTGGCGTTATGCCTCCCCTCAGGAGATCCCTAAGCCAGGCTGCGGCTGGGAACTCCGTATCCGCTGGTATCATGTTAAGGGCCGAGTAGTTTCGATGGGGCTGCTCCCGGCCAAATGCGTGCAGGTCGACCTCGCTAACGAACTGGAATACGCTTCCCCGACTGACGGTTTCGACACCGGAGATCCGCCCTGTGTCGAAGTTGAAAACGGTGACCCGCTCCGTCGCAATGTGCAGCTTTTCGGTCAAGGTGTCGAGGCGTAGGACAACTTCGTAACGGATTGTGTCCGCGCAGGAATGAACCGGGGCCGACTTAACGCGGTGACCGTCGGGGATCGACGCTTCGACAGCCAATTCAAAGCGGTCTGCATCTCGTCGCCACACCAAATCGTGAAAGTTTGTGGTG